>MKWU01000278.1_pt1 | contig 96692 bp, 95 predicted proteins | sample 809101 | NCBI WGS metagenome assembly MKWU01 (sample SAMN05860141, study PRJNA318959) | sponge metagenome | host: Aplysina aerophoba | place: Slovenia: Piran, Adriatic Sea, Gulf of Piran | collected 2013-05-07
CTTCTTCATCGGAGTGCTTCAGTTCAATTCGTTACCTCCTTGCACCGCTCCGACTGCTTCCGGCTGGAGCGACAGTTGCCGGGCGGGATTCCCACCCGCTGAGGGATAGCGCCTTTCCACGGCGCACATCATTGACAGCGTTACCGATTCGGTACCATAACAGCGGGACGGAGGTACTTGATGTATCATTCTTTTCTTTTTGCTGCACGGCGTGCTTGCAGCACCCGCGGCACGCGGGTTCCGACGGCGATCAGGGCGGGGGGAGTGATCCTTGCGCTGGGGCTGATCGCGAGCCTGGCCTGGGCCAGTCCGGCCGGAGAGGCGGCAATGGACTCGCAGGAGGTCACCATTACCCACTACTTCGGCGGCGACTTGGGACGCGCCGGCCTGGAGGAGATCTTTGGCACGTTCCACGACCAGACCGGGGTCACGGTGGTCGACAGCCCGATCGGTCACGAGGACTTCAAGGACGGCATCCTGGTACGCGCCGCCGGCGGCAACCTGCCGGACGTATTCAGCTACTGGGCGGGGGCGCGGACGCAGTTCGTGGTCGACGGCGGCAACATCGCGGCGATCGACGACGCGTGGTCGGCCAACGGCCTGGACGCGGTTATCGCCACGTCGGTGGCGGACGGCGCCACCATGTACGACGGCAGCCGCTACCTGGTGCCGTTCGGCTACCACTACGCGGGCATGTTCTACAACGCCAAGGTGATGGCGGCAGCCGGAGTCACCGAGTTCCCGTCCGACTGGGACGGCTTCCTGGCGCTGTGCGAGAACCTCAAGGCGCAGGGCATCATCCCGATCGCGCTCGGCACCAAGAACCGCTGGCCGGGCCAGTTCTGGTTCGACTACCTGCTGCTGCGCACCGCCGGGCCGGACTACCGCGCCGCCCTGATGGCGGGCGACGCTTCCTACACCGACCCCGAGGTGCAGCGCGCCATGGAATTGTGGAAGGAACTGGTGGACGCCGGCTACTTCGCGCCCAACGCCAACGCCGATGAATGGACCGACGCCTCCGACAAGGTGGCGCGCGGCGACGCGGCGATGACGCTGATGGGCACCTGGATCACCGGCTACTGGAACGGCCAGGACCTGATGGCCGGCGACGACTACGACTTCTTCGAGTTCCCGGCGATCGACGCCGGCGTTCCGAACGCGGTGGTCGGGCCGGTCGACGGCTGGCTGATCTCGGCCAACTCCCCGAATCGGGCGAACGCCGAAGCGCTGGTGTCGTTCCTGGCCAGCGACGCCGAGGTGCAGGCCAAGTGGGCGCAGATCCAGGGCGCACTGTCGGCCAACGTCAACGTGGACGTGAGCACCTACACGCCGGTTATGCAGCGGGCGCTGGAGGCGGTCGGCAACGCCGACACGTTCGCGTTCAACTACGACCTGGCGACCACGCCGCCGGCGGCCGAGTTCGGCCTGGACATGTTCTCCCGGTTCATGGACAGCCCGGACGACTACATGCAGCACCTGGCCGACACCGAAGAGGGTGCCCGGGGAGTGTTCGACAGCCAGTAACGAGAGTCGCTGGGTTGACAAAGGAGAGGTTGCGCCGTTGCAGAGTACGGCTCGCGCGGCTCGCGGCGCAACCTTCTCCGGCAGCCAGTGGATGAAGCAGAAAGAACGATTCTGGCGCATCGCGCTGCTGTTCCTGCCACTGGCGGTGTTCGGCGTGTTTGTCGTCTGGCCGCTGCTCGATACCTTTTACTACAGCTTCACGAACTGGAACGGCTTCAGCCGCGACTACCGGTTCGTGGGGCTGGACAACTTCGCCGGCGTGGTGACCGACCGCCTGTTCACCAACGCTACGGTCAACACGCTGATCTGGACCGCGCTGGCGATCGTGCTGCCCACCGCCGGCGGCCTGACCCTGGCGCTGATGCTCGACACCCAGGTGCCGGGCGCCAAGGCGTTCAAGTCGGTGTTCTACCTGCCGATCTGCCTGGCCGCGGTGGTGGTGGGCCAGATCTGGATCTGGATCTACCAGCCCGACTGGGGCCTGCTCAACGCCGCCATCACGGCGGTGACCGGCTCGCCGCCCGCGTTCGCCTGGCTGGCCGAACCGGAGTCCGCCCTCTACTCCGTGATCGTGGCCTGGTCGTGGCAGCAGATGGGCCTGGCGATGGTGATCTTTCTGGCCGGCCTCACCTCGATTCCCACCTACCTGCTGGAGGCGGCCGAGATCGAAGGCGCCTCGCGCGGACAGCGCATCCGCCACGTGGTGCTCGCTCTGCTGCGCCCGGCCACCGTGGTGGCGGTGGCGCTGAGCGTGATCAACTCGCTGAAGGCGTTCGACATCCTGTTCATCATGACCGGCGGCGGGCCGTTCCACTCGTCCGACACGCTGGCCATGTACATGTACAGCGAGTCGTTCAAGAAGTACCGGATCGGCTACGGCAGCTCGATCTCGGTGATCCTGTTCCTGATGACGCTGAGCGTGATTACCGTCTACTTCCGCCAACTCAAGAAGCTGGACGAGCTGTATGACTGACGGCGCGACCGCCACGACCCCCACGACCCCCACGACCCCCGCGACCCCCGCGACCCCCGCGACCCCCGCGACGCCGCGGCGTCGGCGGCTGTCCGGCTGGACCGGCGTGCTGCTGGTGTGCCTGACGGTGCTGGCGCTGCTGTTCCTGACCCCGACGGTGGGGGTGATCCTGAGCGCCCTGAAGAGTACGCGCGACATCGCCTTCGGCACCCTGTGGGCGATTCCGCGCACCCTCGACCTGTCCAACTTCGCGGTGGCGCTCGCCCACCCGTCGGTCAAGTTCTACTTTGTCAACACGTTCCTGGTAACCGCGCCGGCCACCGCCGGCTCGATCACTTTGGGCATCCTGGCCGGGTACGTGTTTTCCAAGCTGCCGTTCCGCGGCAGCGAGATCCTGTTCCTGGTGATCGTGTCGGGGATGTTCTTTCCGCCGCAGATCATCCTGATTCCGCTGTTCCGGTTGTTCAACCGGCTCGGCCTGCTCGACACGCTGTGGCCGATGATTATCGTGCACATCGCCATGGGCATCCCGATCTGCACCCTGCTGATGCGCAACTTCTTCGCCACCGTGCCGGCCGCGCTGCGTGAAGCGGCCATCGTGGAAGGCGCCAGCGAATGGCGGGTGCTGACCGGGGTGGCGCTGCCGGTCAGCCTGCCCGCCCTGGCGGTGCTCGGTACCCTGCAGTTCACCTGGATCTGGAACGACTTCCTGTGGCCGCTGATCTTCACGCAGAGCGACAACAAGCGCACCATCATGCTCGGCATCGTGTCGCTGCGCGGCCAGTACACCGTGGCCTGGGGCGTGCAGGGCGCGCTGTCCCTGCTGGCCAGCCTGCCCACGCTGCTGGTGTTCCTGTTCTTCCAGCGCTACTTCATCGCCGGCATGACCATGGGGGCTGTCAAGGGCTGACCGCCGCGGCGCTGCAAGCGCCCGTTTCTTGTTGCAGATCCTGCCGCGAACATGCTACAGTTTCGTGCGCTCGTAGTAGCGGGCGCGAATCTCATAACAGTTTCCAATAAGGGGAAGACTTTGATGAAAATGAAGACGCTCACTGGAGCGCTTGTGTTGGCGTTCGCGGCGACCGGCCTGTGGGGCCAGATCGGCGGCTTGCCGCGCGAAGAGAGCCTGATCATTCAGAACCCGGAGGGAGCTCCGTCGAACCCGGGCTGCTTCAACCTGTGGTGGGGCTGCGGCGGCGGCTGGTCGACCGGCCTGCACCAGCTCGCGCTCGACACGTTCTGGTATATCGACCCCAACGCGGGCGTCGACGGCGTAATCCACAACTCGCTCGCCGCCGGACCGCCGGAGTACAACGACGACTTCAGCGAGATGACCGTGTTCCTGCGCCAGGGCATCTACTGGAGCGATGGCGTGGAGTTCACCTCCGCGGACGTCGTCTACACCGTCGAGTCGCAGATCGAGCATCCGGGCGCGACCTGGAGCGGCGCGTTCAGCACCAACGTCGAGTCGGTCCAGGCCATTGACGACTACACGGTCCGGTTCATCCTGAAGGCGCCCAACTCGCGCTTTCAATCGGTGTTCTCGGTGCGCTGGAACGCGGCCTGGATCATCCCCAAGCATATCTTCGAGAACGAAGATCCCACCACGTTCGAGTTCAACCCGCCGGTGAGCCTGGGACCCTACACGCTGCACAGCTACGATCCGAACGGTTCCTGGCACATCTGGGAGCGGCGCCCCGACTGGGAGCGTACCACGGTGGCCGAATTCGGCATGCCCGCGCCCCGCTACGCAATCTACCGGCACGGCATTCCCACCGACCGCCGGCTTATCGAGATGGTCAACGGCGACCTCGACATGATCCACGACCTCACGCCCGAGGGCACGTTCTCGATCGTGAAGCAGGACGAGACTGCCCAGGGCTGGTTCCCGGGCTTCCCGTATGCGCACCCCGACCCGACGCTCCCGGCCGTGGTGTTCAACACCCAGAACGAGAAGTTCCAGGACAAGCGGGTGCGCTGGGCGCTGGCGCTGATGCTGGACGCGCAGACGATGTCGCTGGCCAGCTATCGCGGCGCGGCGACGTTCTCCGCCATCCAGGTGCCGCCTACCGGACTGCATCCGGACGACTACCACGAACCGATGCAGGACTGGCTCGAGACGTTCACCATTGAGGCCGGCGGCAAGACCTTCCAGCCCTACGATCCCGAAGTGACCCTGCGCATCGCTGAAACCGTCCGCCGGCAGTTCGACGGCGTGCCGGAGGACGAGCAGGCGATTCGGCGTTCGTTCGGCTACGGCTGGTGGGCCCAGAACCTGGAGGCCGCCGCGCTGCTGCTGGAGGATGCCGGCTTCGAGAAGCAGGGCAACAACTGGTATATGCCGAACGGCGAACGATTTACCGTCGAGTTGGGGTACAGTGCCGAGGGCGTGATGAGCCGGCTCGGATCGATCATCGTACAGCAGTGGATCCAGGCCGGCGTCGACGCGACCAGCAGGACCGACCCGCAGCTGTGGGACCAGATGTTCATGGGCGAATTCGACGCCCAGATCGGCTGGTCGGTCGAGACTTGGGGCGGCCATCCCGACCTGTCGTTCTTCCTGGACAGTTGGCACTCCGAGTTCGTAGCCGAGCCCGGCGCCCGGCAGCCAGCGCGCAACTGGCAGCGCTGGTCGCACCCCGATCTGGACCGGATCATTGAGGAAATCCGCACAATCGACTTCAACGATCCGCGCGGCGTCGAGCTCGGGCAGGAGTTCGTGAGGCTCACGGTAGAGGAGATGCCGACCATCCCGATCATGTCGTACAACGTGTTCTCGGTGCAGTCCAACCGGTACTGGACCAACTTCCCGACCTCCGAGAACAACTACGCAAACCCGGTCACCAACTGGGCCAACGGGCGCTACATCCTGAACCTGATCGAGCCCGCGTCCCGGTAACGATCTTGAATCGTCACCGGCTGGTTGAGCCTGTGACCGAACCCGTCCCGAACCATGGGAGCCTGTCACGATTCGGCAGGTTCCCGTGGCCGGGTGCCGGGACCCCACCCGCATGAGAACGTACGGTTTCTTCGTACTGAAGCGGTTCGGCCAGTTGCTGATCGTGGTGTTCCTGGGGGTGAGCGCGACCTTCTTCATTACCCACCTGTCGCCGCTCGACCCGGTGGAGCAGACCATGGGCCGCCTGACCCGGCAGTCCGGCTTCAGCCCTGAGGCGCAGGAAGCGATGCGCGCGGCGCTGACCGAGCTGTATGGCACCGACAAGCCGCTGCTTGAGCAGTTCTACAGCTTCTGGAGCCGCCTCGTGCGCGGCGACATGGGGCCGTCGCTGCTCGCCTTCCCGACCCCGGCGCTCCGGCTGGTGAAGCGCGCACTGCCGTGGACGGTCGGCCTGCTTACCACCACCGTGCTCATCACCTGGACCGTCGGCAACCTGCTCGGCGGGCTGGCCGGCTACTTCCAGAACAGCCGGCTCCTGAAAGCGTTCGGCGTGTTTGCCATCGGCGTGCAGCCGATCCCGTACTACATCGTCGCCTTCATCATGCTGATCCTGTTCGGGTTTCTGTGGCCGGTGCTGCCGATCTCCGGCGGCGCCGGGATGTTCGTGGAGCCGGGCTGGAACATCCATTACGCGCTGTCGATCGTGCATCACTCCATCCTGCCGGCGTCGTCGATCGTGGTGGTCGGACTCGGCACCTGGTTCCTGGGCATGCGCGCGCTGGTGTCGAATGTGGTCACCGAAGACTACGTAACCTACGCCGAATTTGGCGGGGTCGAAAGCCGCAAGATCGTCGGCTCGTACGTGATCCGCAACGCCATGATCCCACAGCTTACCGCGCTGGCGATGGTGCTCGGCGGCGTGTTCTCCGGGACCATAATCACCGAGGAAGTGTTCTCCTATCCCGGCGTCGGCACGCTGCTGATCGACGCCGTGAACGCGGGCGACTATACGCTCGTGCTGGCCGTCACGTCGATCTCGATCGCAACCGTGGCGACGGCTATCTTCGTGATCGACCTGCTGTACCCGCTGCTGGACCCGCGCGTGAGGGTCCGCTAGATTCGTGTTTCACATCATCCGGGATCTGCTGCGCTTCAACCGGGAATTCGCCATCGGGGTCGCGTTCCTGGGGCTGATCGTCGTGTACTCCCTGCTGTCGTTCGTCTCCCCCATTGACCCCGACATCCAGTTCATGGAGTTCCCGGACCTGCCGCCCTCCGGCGAGTACTGGTTCGGGACCAACTCGCGCGGCCAGGACCTGTTCTGGCAGCTCACCTTTGCTTTTCGCAATACGCTGGGATTCGGGATCATGGTGGCCGCGTTCAGTCGCGTCATCTCGATCACTGTCGGCCTGGTATCGGGGTACGTGGGCGGGGCGGTCGACCGTGTCCTGATGGTGATCAACGACGTGTTCGTCACGCTGCCGCTGCTGCCGGTGCTGCTGGTGTTTTTCTTCGTGCTCGGCGACAGCCTCAACACCATCAATCTGGCGCTCTTGATGGCATGCCTCGGCTGGCCGTTCGATGCGCGCCTGATCCGCTCCATCACGCTCGGTCTGCGCCACCGCGAATTCACCCGCCACGCGATGTTCTCCGGGATGAGCCCGCTGAAGATCATGTTCGAGGAGCACCTGCCCTACGTGATGCCGGTGGTGTTCGCGACTGCCATGGCCAACATGCTGTGGGCGATCGGTGTGGAGGTGACCCTCGCGGTGCTCGGCTTCACCAACATCAACCTCGCCACCGTCGGTACCACCATCTACTGGGCCAACAACCACTCCGCCATGATAGTCGGCGTCTGGTGGTGGATCGTGATCCCGGTGGTGCTGGTGGTGATGTTGTTCATCGGCCTGTACCTGCTCGCCGTCTCGCTCAACGAGTACATCGACCCGCGCTCCCGGCTGCGCAGGATGGGCGGCTGATGGCCGACGTGCTCACCGTGGCGGGCCTCAAGGCCTACTACCAGACCAACTACTTCGGCGTGCAGCGCGAGGTGCGCGCGGTCGACGACATCTCGATCACGGTGCGCGCCGACGAGGTCTACGGCATCGCCGGGGAGAGCTCCTCCGGCAAGACCACGCTGATCAAGACGTTTGCCGGCGCCATTCACCCGCCGCTGCGCATCGTCGGCGGCTCCATGCGCTACCGGTTCGACGGGCAGGAGATCGACCCGTACGCGGTCAGCGCCGAGGAGTTGAACCGCCTGCGCTGGCGGCACGTGTCGTACATCATGCAGGGCTCGATGAGCGTGCTGAACCCGGTGCGCCGGATCCACCGCAGCTTCGCCGACTTCGCCTTCAGTCACATGGACCTGCCGAAGGCGCGCTTCTGGCAGGCGGTGGAAGAACACCTGGAGCGCCTGTCGCTGAGTCCGGACGTGCTGCGCGGCTACCCGCATGAGCTGTCCGGCGGCATGCGGCAGCGAGTCACCATCGCGCTGGCCACCGTGTGCCGGCCCGGCTTCATCATTGCCGACGAGCCCACCACCGCGCTCGACGTGGTGGTGCAGAAGGACGTGCTGGCGCTGCTCGACGACATTCGCCGCACGCTGAAGTCGTCGGTAGTGTTCGTGACCCACGACATGAGCGTGCACGCCAACATGGCCGACCGCATCGGCATCATGTATGCCGGGCGCATCGTCGAGGAGGGCCCCACGCGGGCGCTGTTTACCGCGCCGAAGCACCCCTACACCGCGCACCTGGTGGCCAGCCTGCCGCGCATTGGCGACGCCACCCGCAAACCGGCGCTGGGCGGCCGCCCGCCGGCCCTGTCCGACCCGCCGGGCGGCTGCCGCTTCCACCCGCGCTGCCCGCTGGCCATCGACAAGTGCCGCACCGAGGTACCGCCGCTGGAGACGGTCGGAGCCGACCACCGCTCGGCGTGCTGGCGCAGCGCCGAGGTGGAGCCGCTGACGCCGCCGTCCGGCGCGTCCGGAGAGGAGGTGGCGTGAGCGCAATCCTGGAGGTCGCCCACGTCTCCAAGCGGTTCGCGATGGGCGGAGTGCTGTCGCGGCGCCACGTCGAGGCGGTGAACGACGCCAGCTTCGCCATCGAGGAGGGTCAGCCGGAGGTGTTCACGATCGTCGGCGAGTCCGGCTCCGGCAAGACGACGCTGGCACGCATGATGCTCGGCCTGGAGCTCCCCACCACCGGCGAGATCCGGCTGTCGGGGCGCAGTATGGCCGACCGCCGCGGGCGGGCCGCAAAGATCGAATTCATGCGCCACGCGCAGCCGGTGTTCCAGAACCCGTTCGAGGCGTTCAACCCGCTCAAGCGGGTCGACCGCTACCTGGACGCCAGCGCCCGCGTGCTGCTCGGCGCCCGCGGGCGGGGGGCAATCGACGCCGCCATGGACGTGGCGCTGCACAAGGTGGGCCTGAGCCTGGCGGAGGTGCGCGGACGCTACGCCCACGAGCTGTCCGGCGGACAACTGCAGCGCGTCGCGATCGCCCGGGCACTGATCCCGAACCCGGAGATCCTGGTCGCCGACGAGCCGGTGTCGATGGTGGACGCCTCGCTGCGCATGTCGATCGTCAACCTGCTGCGCGACCTGCGCGACAACCTGAACGTGACGGTGATCTACATCACGCACGACCTGGCCACCGCGTACTACATCTCCGACCGCATCATCATCATGCAGAAGGGCTACATCGTGGAGATGGGCCCGGCGCAGACGATCCTGGAGTCGCCCGAGCACCCCTACGCGCGCCTGCTCAAGGAGTCGGTGCTGCCGGTGGACGACCCCGGCCGCGAGCGCGTGCAGGCCCCGGACCGGAGCCTTGCCCTGGCGGCCGCGGAGAACTCCGGCAGCGGCAGGCTGGTGCCGCGCACCGGCGGCCGCAGCGTGCGCATGAACGCGGAATAACCACGCAGCAACGAAGCTCGGGGGTTACGAGTTGGGCTTGACCGGTGCCCGGCCGCGGACAAGGTGCCACTCCCGGTCCCCGGTCAGCTCTCCGAATGCCTCCTCGGTGCCGTCGGGCCATACCACGAGTACCGACGCATACGCCGCTTCGCCGAGACCAAAGTGGAGCGCCGTGTCGTTGCCGGCGCCGAGGCTCGAACCGCTCTTCACCTCCTGCATGCGCGGGCGCCCGCCGCCGGGCGTCACGTACACGCGTGCCCCTATTGCGTCGCGGTTGACCGGCGGTCGGCCTTCGAGCCGCACCGTCAGCCAGTGATTCGCTGTTCCCGCCAGCCCGGTGTTGCGATACAGGGTGAAGCCGACGTCAAAGTTGCCGACCACGAAGTCCACGAAGCCGTCGCGGTCGTAGTCGGCGTAGGCCGCGCCCATGGTCGGCTTCGGGCGCTGCTGCCAGGACGGCGGCGTGGCGTCGACGTAGTTGCCGTAGCCGCGGTTGCGGTACAGCACGTTGGCGTGCGGAAACAGCAGCCCCGCCGACGAAGTGGAACTCATGAACCGCTCGGCGGCCCCGCTGGCCGCCAGGAACAGGTCGAGCCAGCCGTCGTTGTCGTAGTCGAAGAATGCCGTGCCCCAGCCGACAATGTTGCCGCCGCCTCCCCCTACCCCGGCCGCCTCGGTGGCATTGCGGAACCGCCCGCCAACGTTCTGCAGCAGCGTCATCGGTTCGCCCATGTCGGAGAAATAGAAATCCAGGTCCAGGTCGTTGTCGTAGTCGCCCACCGCGAGGCCCATGCCGTTGCGTACGGCGCCGGTACGCGTCTCGGCGGAGGCATCGCTCCAGCACCAGCCGCCGCAGCCCGGCCCGTCGTTGCGCCACAGCACGTTGCCGATCGGATGCTCGACCATGTCGTTGACCACGTAAACGTCGGGGTCGCCGTCGTCGTCGAAGTCGGCGAAGCTGGCCGCGAATGCGGCGCCGCGCAGCTTGTCGCCGAGCAGGGCGGAGACGTCCGCGAAGGTGCCGTCGCCGCGGTTGCGGTACAGCCGGTCGCTGGCCAGGGCGGCGGCGCGCTCGCGCGGGCACTCCGGGTAGCAGCGCCAGTTGGCCACGAACAGGTCGAGGAAGCCGTCGCCGTCGTAATCACCCCAGGCGGCGGTGGCGCCCTTGCCGGTGTCGCCTACCCCGGCGGCCGCGGTAACGTCGCGAAATCCGGCGCCGTCCTCGTTGCGGAACAGGACGTTGGCGCCGTTGGCTACCACATAGAGGTCGCGCCAGCCGTCGTTGTCGTAGTCGGCCCACACCGCGCCGCCGGTCCACGTTTCTGCCAGGACTACGTCGGCGGCCTGCTCCGGGATGCTGAAGGTGCCGTCGCCGTCGTTGCGGTACAGGATGCTCGGGCTCTGGCCGCCGGCCAGGAACAGGTCAACCCAGCCGTCGTTGTCATAGTCGCCCCAGGCCTGGCCGATGCCGAGGTAACCGCTGGTGAAGGTGTCGTGCACGAACTCGGCCCAGGAGCTGCGATGCGGCGCGTCGATGCCGGCCGTTTCGTTGGCATCCACGAACGCCTCCGGAGCCGCAGGCGCCTGCGCCGCCGCCGGCCACCCGGCCAGCGCGGCCGCTCCCAGAGCTGCCGCCATGAGTACGAGGCGCCCCGCCGATGCGCGCATCATTGTGCCGTGCAAGGTACGGCCCCATCGTTTGCCGCTGCAAGGTGCTCCGTGGCAAGCGCCGTGTGGCATAATGCAGCATCGCCATGAGAACGATCTTCATCATCATGGATTCGCTGAACCGCCACTACCTGCGCTGCTACGGGAATGGATTCGCGATCACGCCCAACATCGACCGGCTGGCGCAGCGCGGGACGGTGTTCGACAACCACTTTGCCGGCTCGCTGCCGTGCATGCCGGCGCGCCGCGAGATGCTGACCGGGCGGGTCAACTTCCTGGAGACGCCGTGGAGCCCGGTGCAGCCGTGGGACGAGTGCCTGCCGGCCATGCTGCGCGAGCAACGCGGCGTGTACAGCCACATGATCACCGACCACTACCACTATTTCCATTCAGGCGGCGAGGGCTACAACACCATCTACAACTCGTGGGAATTTATTCGCGGCCAGGAGGGTGACACCTGGCGGCCGCTGGTCGAGGAGCCGTCCAAGCCGGAGGGGGCGCGCGGGCTGGAGGGGCCGTGCCGCTGGGGCTACTGGCGCAACCAGACCTGGGCTCCGATGGAACGCGACGAGGACTACTCGACGCCGCGCTGCTTCGAACGCGCCCTGGACTTCATCGACCGCAACCACGACGCGCAGGACTGGCACCTGCACCTGGAAGTGTTCGACCCGCACGAGCCGTTCGACTGCCCGGCGCGCTATCGCGAACAGTACGGCGACCAGTGGGACCGCTACCACTTTACCTGGCCGCTGTACGGCCGCCTCGATCCCGAGTTGGACGACGACGACACGGTGCGCCACATTCGCGCCTGCTACGGCGGCGCGCTGACCATGGCCGACCACTGGCTCGGCAAGCTGCTCGACAAGCTGGATCGGCACGGCATGTGGGAGGACACCGTGGTGGTGCTGACCACCGACCACGGCCACATCCTCGGCGAGCGCGGCTACTGGGGCAAGATGCAGATGGCGCTGTACGACGAGTTGGCCCACATCCCGCTGATCGTGTGTGCGCCCGGCGCCGCCGGCGGCGGCCGCGTGCAGCGCGCGCTGACCACCACCGTCGACCTGATGCCGACCTTCCTCGAACTGCACGGGATGGCGGCCCCCGACCAGGTACAGGGCCGCTCCCTGTGCCACCTGCTGGCCGCCGACGCCGACCACCACGAGGCGGTGCTGTACGGTGGCTTCGGCAAGGACGTGTGCCTGACCGACGGCCGCTACCGCTACTTCCGGCAGGCGCTCCCCGACAGCTGGGTGCACCACCACACCATGATGCCGCGCGGCAGCCAGGACTTCCTGGCCGTGAACCGGCTGCAGATGGAGTACGGCTACTTCCTCAAGTACCCGAGCGACCGCGGCTACCCGCAACTGCGCTGGCGGCAGCCCTCCGAGGCGGCGCTCGACGCCCCCGACTTCAACCTGCTGTTCGACGGCCAAACCGACCCCGGCCAACAACGCCCGCTCCGCGATGCCGCCGTGGAGAAGCGGCTGGCAGGCCTGCTCCGCGACCGCCTGGCCGCGTTCGAAGCCCCCGACTGCCAATACCAACGCCTCGCCCTATGAGAGGTGGTCAACCGACCCCCTTCCGCAGGACCGAGTGAGGCGCGGTCAACGGACGACGGCGAAGGTTGAGGCAGTGCCGGTGGCCGGCTGGTTTTCCAGGCGCGACAGGTAGTAGCCGACGTCGAACTGGTCGTCGCCGGTGAGGAATCGCCAGAACTTGATCCGGTTGACGATCTCCAGGCGATCCTCGTTCCCGTACCAGTCGTGGTCGCGCATCAGCACCCTGCCGATCTCCGGGTCGTCACGGTCGGCCGTGTCCCACAGCAGCCGTTGCGGGACGGTCGGGTTGAGGCGCAGCTTGAACATGTACCGGGTCTGCCCTGTGTGGTTGGGCTGTGCGCAATGCCAGATGCCGTGATGGACCACCACCACGGTGCCGGCCTTGCACACGATCGGGCACTGATTCAGGAAGTTGTGATAGCGGGCAATGTCGGACTCGCTGACACGCCGGTAATGACTGCCGGGCAGAATCATGGTGCCGCCCATTTCACGCGGGGTGTCGTGCGGATAGTAGAAGAACTGGATGTCGAAATCGAGCCGCAGGTCGAGGATGTTGTCGGCGTGCCACACCTGGGCGATACCCCGTTCCGGCGGCACAATGTGGATGGCGTGGTGATCGAAGTGCGGATTCGGCCCCACCAGGCTGTGGATGACGCCTTGGATCTCCGGCAGCGAGAACACCGCGCGGATGCCCGGGTTGCGCGGCCACGCCTTGTCGAGCGTCGCGTCCGGGCCCCGCTCGGGGGATTCGACCGCACCGGATTCCATCTCGGCCAGCGCGGCGGCGTTCAGGTGCGCCGGCACCAACTCGTCGAAGCGCAGAAACCCGTCGGCCACGAAGTTGGCCATCTGGACACTATTGAGCAGGTGCTCTGGCGCTGCCATCGGCATCCTCCAGTTTCTCGAGAATGAACTCGTACTTGAGAAACGACGTATCGTAGCCCATGCCGGGATAGGCGGGAAACTGTTGCGGAAACTGAACCACCCGCCAACCGTCGCGCATCGCATCGACCACCGACGCATACGGCGGGTGGGAGGCGCTGCCGGTGGGGGCGCCGTAGCGGTTGTCCGCCTCCGGCACGTCCGGCCGCGGTGCGGCGCCGTCGTACAGCGACCAAGCCACTACCCGGCTGTTCAGATCGGAGTTGTGCAGGTACAGCACCAGGATTTTCTGCCTCATCCGCGGGTGCACGCTTACAGGATAGTCCGAACGTGCGGGTATTCGACGATCTTGTCGTCCGAAGTGACCAAATCGCAATCGTGAATGCGGGCGGTGGCGACGATGATTTGATCAGCCGGGTCGCGATGAAACGATCCCGGCAAGCGAGTCGATTCAATGGCCGCCTCCGGCGTCAACTCCAAGAGCGTCACTCCCGGATAGGCAAGCGCCGTAGACATCCAATCCGGCAGTTCAGTGGGAAGCTCGATTCTTCCATACTCGTAAAGTTTCGCCACCTCCCAACAGGAGATGGCGCTTACGCCGATCAGATCGTCTTCATTGCGGCTGATGGCGGCATGCTGCGCGACGCTCAGCCGTCCGGTGTCGAGCGTCCACCACACCCATATGTGCGTGTCGACCACGATCACCTGCCGACAGCCCACTCATCCTCGGCAACGGCGTCGTACGGGCGGTCATACCGATACCGGGCACCACGGAGAGGATAGATTCTTCCTTTCGTTGAAATCGCAGCAGCGCGCCATCTAGGCTCACGGACCAGTCGATAGTGGGCATCGTATTCCAGGATGTAGATCCGAGGCGTGGCGCTGTCGATGTCCACGACGCGATACAGCCTTGCCGCACGACTCTCCAGTGCTTCGTAGCACTGCTGGCTGGAAACCTTCAATTTCCCCCACGAAATCCCTGTATCTTTGGTGCCCTTTACCTCGATCCTCTCAGTCTCACGGCCAACCGACACCCGCAGGTCTGCACCGTTGTTGTCCAGTTCTATGTTCACCTCACTCCCATGTTTTTGGTGGAGGTACATACGAACGATGTGTTCAGCCTTCTTGCCCGGCGAGCAATCGGCGATGGACCGCCGTTCAGATATGCTCAGGCGTACTTCAATCGGATCCGGGAGAACATCTCTGTTTACGCGTGTCACGGTGATCCTCGGGCCATAATGTACCAGTGAATCTCTCTCTTTCTCCAGCTCGCCGAAAATGCTCTAGTGCTCGTGGTGGGAGGCGTGGTCGTGCAGCGGGGTGTGCTGGTGGAACACGCCGTGGCGGTGCATGGTCTGGTGCAGGCGATTCCAGGCGCCTTCCAGGGTGGCGCGGAGCTGGCGGTAGCGGCGCGCGTCGGGGCGCGGGGCGATGGTGTCGACGTAGGCCAGGGCGCCCTCGATCTGGTCGAGGATCAGGCCGGCATCGTGCGCCGAGAACGGGCGCGCGCCGCCTACCCTTACCTGCACTGCGCTGGTGTGGGCGGCGATGTCGTCGTCGTGCCCGCCGCGGTAGCTGCCGCGCACGCGCAGGGCCAGCCAGGACGAGTCCGCCATGCGCACGGATGCACTGCCGGAGAGGGCCAGCGCGCCGCCGGCGTCGACCTGTTCCGCCACGACGCCGCCATGGACCAACTCCACGCTCGCGATCGGCACGGCGACCGACTCCACGCGCCACTGGACGCTGACCGTGCCGCCGCCGGGAGGCAGTTCCACGGTGGCGCCCGGCGGCCTGCCCTCGACGGTCAGCTCGGCCAGCGGCCCCACGGTGACGAAGGTGTTGCCCGCGCGCAGCGCCGCCATCCAGTTGTCGTAGGTGAACTCGAGCTCGCCGAGCTGCGTGTAGGTGCGCACGCCGCCCAACTGGGAGGCGGCGGCCATCTTGTCGGAGCCGCCCACCACCGGCAGCAGGTAGCCGAGGTTCAGGTAGCGGTACCAGTCGGCGATTCCGTACGGGTTGAGTTGGCCTTCGCACGGGTTGAAGGTCATCATCTCCATGGCGTCCACCACCCCGAGCACGATGTCGGCGGCGCGCTCGCACTGCGGGTTGGGAGCGTGCGGCATCACCACCAAGCCGCCCTGCTGCAGGCAGCGGGTGGCCCAGTCCGCCATGGTCACCTCCTGCGGGTCGCCGATCGCCGACTCCGACGGCCCGCCGGTGCACAGCGGATGGATCATGGCGCCGGCGTAGCCGAGCAGGGAGATGTGGCCGAGCACCTGCATGCGGTTCTCGGTGCCCACCCGCACCAGGAACTCGCCGCTGCCGCCGAAGTCGCGCGCGCCCAGGGTGGTGGCGCCGTCGAAGTCGGAGACGTTGCTGAACATCTCGCCCCACTGGCTGGCCAGCAGGTTGACCACGTTTACGCCCTCGGCGGCACCTTCCAGCAGGGCGGTTTGCGGGCTCAGGAAGTGGACGTGGGTGTCGGCGGTCACCCAGCCGCGTTCACGCCAGCGCAGCACGCGCTCCAACTCGAAGGTCAGCTCCCGGGTCTGCGGCGTCACGGTGACGCGGGTGCGCAGCGGGCGCACCTCGTAGCCGCGGCAGATCTCCACGAACACTTCGCCGAGCGGCAGGTCGGCTACACACTCGCCCGGTATGTAAGCGTATTGGTTGAGGCCGTTCACGAACTCGCCGTAGTTGTCCTCAAACCAGTTGCCGTTGACGGTGCGGTGGTTGCCCTTGGGCGGCAGGTACTCGCCGGCGGCGCCGTGCAGGTGCAGGCGCACCGCGACCGGTTGCGGCGAGCCGCGCTCGGTCACCGTGATCTTCACCGGGCGCTCGGCAGCCGCCACCGCCGATGCGTACGACGCGCCGGCCCCCTCCGACACCTCGCCGGCCAGTTCCTGAAGCGACACGGCGCGGTCGCCCAAGTACAGCTTGGCGGCGGGATGGGCGGCGTACTCCACCAGCGCCCGCGCGGCAGACGCGGCCGGCTGCACGTTGGGCGTGCCGGAGCGCCACGCCGATTCGTCGTAGTCCAGCGCTCGGCGGGCGGAGATCACCGTGCCGAGGTCGATGTCCACGCCTTCCAGCTCGCCGGCTCCGTTGAAGCTCATCCCCGGCGCAAGATCAACGACCAGCTTGCGGCGGGTGCCGGGGCGCAGCGGGTGATCGGTCAACTCGGTGGCGGCGATGCCGTACACGGCGCACGGCTCGCCGGCGGGCCGCAGCTCCACGGCGTCGATGGCGCGGTCGGGATGCGGGTTGGGCAGCGCGTACAGCCAGCCGCCCGGGCCGGCGTCGCGCCCGGAACCGTGCCGGGTCTCACCGCGGCCATACGCTGCCGCCGGGCTGCGCCCCGCCGCCTGGTCCTCCGCCGAAGACGCGATAACCTGATCGGCCAGCAGCGGAATCGCGGCAAACGGGCTGGCGCCCCAGCCGATGCGCGCCTGCTGGATGGCGAAACGGCGCCGGATGGCGTGCACGTGCTCGGTTCCATCTGCGTAGCGCAGCACGTAGTTGGCCACGTGATCGCCGAGTTCATTACCGTCGGCGTCGGAGTCGGCAAAGCCGGACAGGTAGGTGGAGGCGCGGTCGGCGACGTAGTGAACGAACACCAGGTAGCGCGCAGTAAGGCCGGCGGCGACACTGACCGGCTCTTCGTCCACCAGCACCACGTTGGCGGCGCCGGCCGGACCGAGGAGGAACGGGATGCCGCGAAATCCCTGGGCGCCGAAGGCCCGTTCCAGCGCGGGCGGCGGCGCGAGCGCGTCCGGCAACGCCGCTCGGTCGGCGTTGCAAGCATTGTTCAACGGCAGCGGCAGAAAGCGGTCCGATGCTGGTACGGACATGACGCCATCATATCAATTTGTTGTGACGATGACTCGACAACACACCTGCAATGGTTTGCGGTATGATGAAAACTATTGGGGATAGACATGCGAACAATCGATATACCGAGCTACATTACCCGTCCGATCTACGTCGAAAGGATGAACCCGCTGGTCGGGATGGACGTGATCAAGGTGCTCGTAGGGCAGCGGCGGGTGGGCAAGAGCTACCTGCTCTACCACGTCGTCGACATGATCAAGGAGCGCGATCCAGCGTGTCCCATCCTGTACATCAACAAGGAGTTGACCGCGTTCGACGACATCCGCACCCACGCCGACCTCCTCGACGTCGCCGGCAGGCAGCTTGGATCATCGGGGCGGGGCTGTATCCTGATCGACGAGGTGCAGGAAATCGACAACTGGCCACGCGCACTGCGAAGCCTCGCGGCGGAGAAGCGGTTCGACATCTACTGCACGGGCAGCAACGCCGAGATGCTGTCCGGCGACATCGCCACCCTGCTGGCCGGACGCGCTATCGAAGTGCCGGTGCGGGGTCTGTCCTATGGGGAGTTTCTGGCATTCCATCGGCTCGAAGAGAGCGATGAGTCGCTGCAGCGCTACCTGCGTTACGGCGGACTCCCCCACCTGGTCGATCTGGAACTGACCGACCGCGTCGTCTACGAGTATCTCGGCAACCTCTACCACGTCATCCTGTTCAAGGATGTCGTTGCCCGGTACCGGATTCGCAACTTCGACTTCCTGGAGCGGCTGGTCCGATTCCTGGCAGACAGCGTCGGCAGCCTGGTCACCGCCAAGCGGATCAGCGACTACCTGAAATCGCAGCGGGTACGAATCTCGCCCAATGCGGTGCTGGACTACCTGGCGCACCTGTGCCACGCCTGCTTCCTTGCCAAGATCCACCGCGCGGACGTGATCGGGCGGCGCATCTTCGCGATCGGCGAGAAGTATTACTTCGAGGACCTGGGGCTGCGCCACGCCGTCAAGCCGTTCGTGCAGCAAGACATCGGGAAGGTGCTCGAGAACCTGGTCTACCATCACCTGCGCGTATGCGGCTGGCAGGTAACCACCGGCCGCCTCGACCGCCGCGAGATCGACTTCGTGGCAACCCGTCCGGGGGAAACCCTGTACGTCCAGGTTGCCTATCTCCTGGCCGACGAGGCGACCCACGCCCGCGAACTCGGCAACCTGCTTGCGATACCGGACAACTACCCCAAGATGGTCGTTTCGATGGATCCCGTCATCGGCGCCGGCCACAAGGGCATTCGCCACCTTCACATCCGCGAGTTCCTGCTGACCGCCTGGTAGCGCGTCGGAGCGCGCCGCCTTGGACGCCGCAGGTCAGTGAACGAGGTTGGCCAGGGAGCCGGTGGCCTTCTGCCACGCGTCAATGATCCGATCGTAGAAGGGAAAGTCGTCGCTGCTCTCGAGCTGGCCATGGGCCTCCAGCCACTCGACCGTCCGGCGGGCGCCCTGCACCCACGGGACGGTTACGCGAAAGCCGAGATCCCGTCTGGCCGCCGTGTTGTCGAACAGGTTGTTGTAGCTGAAGTTCACCTCCGTAAACATGGCCTGCTCCGGCGCCATGCGCACCAGCGCGCCGGTGGGGATGTAGACAAACTCCGGCGGTTCGGCGCCGATCGCCGCGGCGATGCCCCGATGATACCCTTCCCACGTCAGCCACTCCTCGCCGGCCACGTGATACCCGCGCCCATAGGCGTTCTCGTTGCCGACGGCGCCGGCGAAGGCTACCGCCACGTCGTCCCGGTGGCAGGTGGGCCAGAAAGACCTCCCGTTGCCGTGCACGATGATGGGCTGCCCCTTCCTCAAGCGGTCCACGTGATAGTTTCCTCGGCCGAGCGCATGCAGGAGATTGTTTCCGCCTTCGCCGTAGGTGTGCCCCGGACGGATGCTGGTCACTGCCAGGTCGCCGCGCTCGTGGGCGGCAAACAGCAGTTCTTCGCACCGCGCCTTGTGGTAGCCGTACATGAACTTCTTCGAGGGCAGCTTCTCGGCGGCCTCGGTGATCGGATAGGCCGCGGCGGGCTTGGTATAGACATCGACCGTGCTGCAAAAGACGTACTGCCCCGTGCGGCCCTTGAACGCACGAATGGCGCTTTCCGCCTCGTCAGGCAGATAGCAAACCATGTCGATCACGCAATCGAACGTGCCGGCCTCCGCCATCTGATTCTCGAACGCGGCGAACGCTTTGCGGTCGCCGCCGATCGTCGTGCAGACGCCCGCAACCTGCGACGGGGTTCGGCCTCGGTTGTAGAGAACAACCTCGTACCCTTGCTCGATCAGTGCGCGGCTGATTCCGGTGCTGATGATGCCGGTGCCGCCGATTACGAGAACACGCTCTGCGGGGTGCTTTTGCGGCATCGTTACGGCAGCATCCAATCAGCGCGCTGCTTGAACTCAGCTTGCACCGCGGGTCGCCACCGATACACGGCCGCCTCCCCAAGCGCGTCATCGAACCAGTGATTCGTCTGCGGATTGTCCTGAACGAACTTTCCGCCCCAGCCGCCTTCGTACGGCTTTTCAGGATCGTTCACGCCGCGAACGGCGCTGACCAAGTGCAGGTAGGAGGGTGTGTCTCCCTCCCATACGCCGGGCGTTTCGCTGTTCCACCCGCTTCTTGGGTACGTGGCTCCCAAGGGGCCGTGCCCGTTACGCAGGTGCTCATTGGTCCACTTCAAGTCGGACAGCGCTGTCTCGGAGCCGGAAGAATTCCAGAACATACCCCGGTAGTTCTGCTCCGACAGGATGATGAACAAGCTGGGGAAGGTGTCCAGGAGCCAATCCGTCGAATTGTCCTGTCGGCAAATCAAGTACAGTCTCAGTTTGCCAAGGAACCTGGTGAACTCTTCCGTGGTTCGCGTGTGCCGTACCTTCCAGATGGCCTGAGCCACCTCGCATGTCCCACCCCACACACAGACCCAAACCGGTCGCGGGTCGGGCCGGTCAACCACCCGGACGATCGCCTCCGATGCTTCCGTATCTTTTCCTTCACCGATCAGAGTGTCGAGCGGCTTTCCGTCCCGGCCGAAGTAGGTCGAACCCCAAGCGCCGTCTAGCCCCTGCCAGGTTATCGCGCGCAGCGCGTCCGCGGTGGGATACCGGAAGTCATGTCTGGCCAGATTCGGCTGGACTTCTTCATACACGTCGAGGACATCCAGGATGTTCCGTTTTCGCGCTATGTTGGCGAGGCTGCCCGCGGAAGCGACGAGACCTTCCAGATCGAGGTCGTTGGTGTACAAGAGAAGCCGGATCAACGACTGGACATCATCCGGGTCCGAATACATTTCACGCGGTTCGCCCTCTTTGTAAGTTGAACCGGGGCGGACGTTGATCGGCGGAAAATCGGTCATCGCGATTATCCGCGGTGCTGATGAGCGACTCACCCTACCCCTTCACACCGGTCATTGCGATGCCACTCGTGAGGTGCCGCTGGAACATCAGATAGATGATCAGCGTCGGCAGGCTGACCATGGTGGCCGCCGCCATCAGCGGGCCAAACTCACCAATGAGGCGTTGCTGAAGCAAACCAAGACCCAGTTGCAGAGTAAACTGATGCGGCTTGGTGAGGTAAATCAGTGGATAGACGTACTGATTCCAGACCATGAAGGTCGAAAAAATCGACATTGTGACGACGCCAGCCTTGGCAAGTGGCAGCACAATCTTGACGAACATCCAGATATAGCCCATGCCATCTACCTTTGCCGCATCGAAGTAGTCGTTGGGAATGGTGCCGATGAACTGACGCATCATGAAGGTCTGAAAGCCCTGCCCGATAATCAGCAAGATTACCGGAATGTAGGTGCCGGTGAGGCCCCAGCTCGTCATCATGAGGAAGCGCGGTATCATGTCTACTTCGGTTGGCACGATCAATCCGGCCACAATCAAAAGGAAGCAGAAGGTGCGCAACGGCCAGCGCATTTTGGCAAACGCAAATCCGCCCAGCGAGCTTACCATTACCAGCAGGAACACGCTCACTGCCGTGATCCAGAAGCTGTTTGCAAACATCGGCAGCCAGTTCAACTCGTTCCACATGGTCACGTAGTTTTCGAAAACCCAACGCTCCGGCAGAAGCGTCGGCGGAAAGCGCACGATATCGGAGGGCACCTTGAACGACGTCGTGACCATCCACACGAACGGCCCAACAAAGAAGAACAGAAACGCCACGCAGATAAGAAGCCACAAGAAGTGACTGATACGCCTCTGTATCAAGTAAACGCTGTTTCGATACATAGCCTATCCCCGTTCCTACTTTTCGTACGACTCGGGCAGCACCTTGTACTGAACCACGGTAATGAGAAGCACAATGAAAAAGAATATCGCGGCCTGTGCCGACGCGCGTCCCCAGCGGGCAAACTGAAATGCCTGCTCGTAGATCTGAAATGAAACGGTCGTAGTGGAGTTCAGTGGACCACCTCCAGTGAGCAGCAGGATCGGCTCAAACAGCCGCATCGAGAGGATGGTCGAGGTGATTACCACGAAGTAAATGGTAGGCATGAGCAATGGGATCGTGATTCGCCAGAACATCCGCCACGAACCGGCGCCGTCCACGGTGGCGGACTCATAAAGCTCGCCGGGGATGTTCTTGATGGCAGCGAGGAAGATGAGCATGTTGAGGCCGACATTCCAGAATCCCAGCACCGCCACCGAGGCGAGCGCCGTGTTCGGGTGATAGAACCACTCGAATGTTGGGAGACCGAGAGATGACAGGGTAACGTTTGCCAAGCCGTAGTTGTTCGGGCTCAGGACCCAAGACCAAACCTGTACGGCCGCCACGATGGAGACGACCACCGGCGTGTAGTAGGCTACCCGGAAGATGGCCTTGCCGGCGTACTCCTTGGAGACCAGCATGCCCAAAACGATGCCCAGTACGACAGTGCCGGGCACATACATGGCCGCATACAGAAAGGTATTCAGGAATCCGCGAATTGCGTATTCGTTGCGCAGCACAAAGAGGTAATTGCCCAACCCGTAGAACTTTTGAAGCGGGTCCAGTAGTGATCCTCGATAGAGACTGAGACCGATAGAATACAGAACCGGGTAGTACTTGAAGATAACGAGGTGCAGAACAACGGGCGCCGCGAAAAGGATTCCAAACAGCATTTCCTGGCGCCTCGCGGTGAGCCCCGAACGTTGCTCCGCTACCAGCGCCGTCTGACTGACTCCGCTTCCCACTGGTCAATCTCCTTTCCGAAAGAAAGCGCCTGCCCGCGATGTGTACGCGGGCAGGCGCCGGTTTCCATTATCTCACTGGCAGGCGAGATACCTACCAGACCAACTCCTGAATCGAGATGAACTCGTCCAACTCCTGGCGATTCTCGCTGAACACACGCGCGGCATGCTCCTTGAAGTTCTCTACCGACTCGCGCGGAGTCATACGACCAAGGAGCACATTTTCCACCACGGCAGGCTCTTGTGAGCGTACGTCAAGGCGCGCCGGGAAGACGTGAAACCGCCGCACCGGGCTCTTCAGCAGGTGATCCACCATCGCCGCGTAGGTGGGATCGTTTCGGTACCGATCCAAATTTTCGGCGTATGCGGGATAGCCGGTGTTGATGATCGCGTAGTCCGATGCCTTGTTCTCCACCAGCCACTTCATGAACAGGTAGCTCTCACGCGGATCCGCCGAGTTGAACATGACGTGCAGTCCGTTGTAGCCGGTGCTGATCCGAACCGTGTCCCCGGCCAGCGGCCCGCGCGGAATCGGAAACAGCCCGATGCGCAGATCGGGATTTATTGACTGCTCGCCCGAGAACCCGCTGGAACCGATCTTCATGGCGATCGTCTCGTTTTCGAAGCCCTGTTCACCGGCGAGCATCTGTGACGTTCCCGTCCACGTAACCCCGCGCGGGATGGGCATGACCTCCAACTCGTTGACCAGCCGCTCGATCCACGCCACTCCGCCGATCAACTCTTCCTTGAATGGTGCGTACTCCGACATGTCGTCGTTGTTCCAGTCGCCGCCGTTCGCGAACATCACTTCCTGCAACAGCCAGTCTACCGAGTCCGCCGTCACGCCCCACTGGACGGTCTCCTCGCCTTCGCGAATTGTCAGCGCCTCCGCCCACTCTTCGAATTCCGCCCAGGTCTGCGGTGGATCGCTGGCATCGAGGCCAGCCTCTTCGATCAGTCGCGCGTTGTACATCACGGCTCCGAGACCAAAGGATATCGGCAGCGCGATCACCTTGCCGCCGTAGTTGACCGACCGGCGCGCAGACGGCATGAACGAATCCGAGTCCATCCCGATCTCGTCGTCCAGCACGAATTCCTTCAGGTCGTAGATCGAATCCAGGCCGAAGAACCACACCGTGTTGTGGTTGTAATGCAGAATGTCCGGCCCCTGACCACCGGCAATCGCCGTCGCCATCGCCTCGTTGCTGTCCGGGCGCTCGACCAACTTGATTACCGGACCGCTGGACTGAGCGTTGTACTCGTCCACGGCTGCTTGTATGAACGCGACCTCCGGCTGCGAGGCAGCGAACCAGTACGTCAACTCCTCAGCGCTGGAGCCGGACTCCTCCGCGGCGGATGCAAATGCCATCGCCGCCGTGACCAAAAGCATCAAAACGAATACGATACTTCGTTTGATCATACACACCTCCTATCGATGTTCGGGTGATCATAGACTCGACTGTTTTCGGTGTCAAGCGTTTTCTTTGCCATTTGCGCCATTGGCAAACGGCCGCCGTCCCGGAATGTCATCCGGACGCAACCTGGCGCGCTGCACGGCTTGCAGCCAGTCCGCGTAGCGTTGTTCCCGCTCGCCGGCGGCCAGCGCGGGCTCGAAGCGGCGTCGGGCGACCGGAAGCGCGCCGATCTGACCGGTTTCCTGCCACACCCCGGTCGCCAGACCCGCCAGGAACGCCACACCAAGAGCAGACATGTCCTGGTGCGGCGCCGCCAGCAGCGGAACGCCGATCAGATCGGCAAGGGTCTGCATCAGAAAGTCGCTCTCGCTGCCGCCGCCGTCGAAACGCGGCTGCAGGTCGGCCAGCGGGGTCCCCACTACCGCGCACGCCGCCTCCAGCACATCGCGCACCTGGAATGCGATGCTCTCTTCGGCGGCCCGGGCAACGTGCGCGCGGGTGGTATCGCGGCTCATTCCGGCCAGCACGGCAGAGGCGCCATTGTCCCAGTACGGTGCGCCCAACCCGCTGAATGCCGGAACGAGGTACACTCCGCCGCTTCCGGCTACCGAACCGGCGAGCCGCTCGATGGTGTCGATGTCGTCGAACAGCTCAAGTCCGTCGATCAGCCATTGGATGGTGTCGCCGGCCGAATGCACGTTGCCCTCGAGCACGTAGTCGACACGCTCCTCGAGTCCAAACCCGATCGAGCTGACCAACCCGGGGCCGGAATCGCGGACCTGCCCGCCAACGTTCATCATGATCGAGGAGCCCGTGCCCACGGTTACCTTCACTTCGCCGGGCGAGAAGCAGCGCTGCCCGAACAGAGCGGCGTGCGAGTCCCCGGCGATGCCGGCAATCGGTACCGGGTCCGGCAACGCGCCGTCCGCGGTTGTCTCGCCGAGCTGCCCGCTCGACGGAACCAGTTCGGGCAGCATCTCGACGGGAATGCCGAAGTGCGCACACAGCTCGGGGGCCCACCGCCGCTGCCGCAAGTCCAGCAGGAGCGTACGGCTCGCATTGGAGAGGTCGGTGACATGGACGCTGCCGCCCGTGAGCTTCCACACCAGCCAACTGTCGATGGTGCCGGCGAGCAGCTGGCCCGATTCGGCCTTGGCGCGGGCGCCGGGTACGTGTTCCAGCACCCACCGTATCTTGCTTGCGGAAAAAAACGGATCCAGAATCAGCCCGGTGCGCTGCCGGAACAGGTCTTCGAGCCCCGCCTCACGCAGTTCGCGGCACGTTTCGGAGCCGCGCATGCATTGCCACACTATTGCCGGGTACACCGGCCGGCCGGTGTTCCGGTCCCAGACCACCGCGGTTTCGCGCTGGTTGGAAATGGCCACGGCGGCGAGCGACCGGGCGTCCACCGCGCCCCGAACCAGTTCGCCGATCACTGCGACGACGTTCCGGTAAATCTCCTCTGCATCATGCTCGGCCCAGTCCGGACGCGGGTGATGCTGCCGGTGAGGCCGCGCCGCCCGCGCCACGACACTGCCCTGCTCGTCGAAAACCACGCCTTTCGTGGACGCGGTGCTCTGGTCGAGGGCCAGGACGTGCATGCCGGCTCAGGTGAGCAGCAGGTCCAGAACCAGGCGCTGGGCCGCCAGCGCGTCCTGCCGCCGTCGGGCGTCGGCCAGGGCTTCGCGGTCAATACGGTCCACCAGCGCGTCCAGTTGCCGGATGGTGCGAATGCTCTCGCGCGCCGCCGCCACCGGATTCTCGCGGAACGGAAACTGATCCAGCAGCAACGGCTCGCTCCAACCGATCTCGCGCAGCGTCAGCATCACCTCCAGCGTCTCGACCAGGTGGATCGAACCGGCGGCCAGGTCGTCGTCCCACTCGCGCCAGTTGTCGTTGATCTCGACGCTGGCCAGCCGGTCGAACCGGTGCGCCAGGCGCAGCGCCTCCGCCGGTGTCTCCTTGGCAAACAGCGAATGGCCTACGTCCAGCACGACGCCGACGTTGTCCACCCCCATGTCCTGGATCGCCAGGATCGTGGTCGCCGCGTTGCAGAAGAACATGTGGGTGCGCGGTTCCTTCAGCTTGTACTCAATGGCAAACTGCATGTCGGGAGCTGAGTTGGCCAGCTCCCTGACCGCCCCCACCGACTGCTCCCACAGCCACCCGTAGTCGGCCTGCAGCGGGTAGTCGTAGCCGTCCTGCCCGGGCCAGAATTTCACGTACTTCGCGCCGAGCTCGCGCGCCACCTCGATACCTTCCCGGCACCGGTCCAGCGCTCGCTTTCGCAACGCCGGATCAGGGTTGGTAAAGGCCCCGCGCGCGAATTCGCGCATGTAGATGTGCGGCGTGATGGCCTGGGCGCTCAGGTTGTGGCGGGCCAGTGCCTCCCGCACGTCGCTGACGCCGATGCCGTCACCGAACGGGTAGTTGATGTCCAGCACTTCGAGGCCTTCCACCTCCCCCGCGCTGGCGATCGCGTCCAGGGTCGTCGCCGGTGGGCCGTATGCGTCGGTTGCATAGCGGTCCACAAACTGACAGAACATCCATATCCCTGCACCGAATCTCCAATCTGCCATGTCTCTCCTCCTTGCATGTCGGATTACCTCAATCTTGTGGGCACGCCAGCAGCCGGCGCATCTCGCCGGCGATCCCCCGCGGCGAGATGCCGTAGTGCGACAGGATCTCTTCCTGACTGCCGGTCACCGTGTACTCGTCCGGAATGCCCATGATCCGAAAGGGCACCTGGACGCCTTCCTGCATCAGCAGCGCCGCACACTGCTCGCCGAGCCCGCCGTGCACCGAGTGCTCCTCAACGCACACCACGGCGCGCACCGACCGGGCCGCATCCAGAAGCGCGGCGCCGTCGAACGGGCGAATGGAGTGCATGCATAGAACCCGGCACGAGACCCCATCCTCCGCGAGGGCCGAACGCGCCGCCATGGCGCGCCACACCGTCTCGCCGGTGGCCACCAGCGCGGCATCCGAGCCCTCCGCGATGCACTCCCCCCGTCCGATCGAGAACCCGCAGGCGCCCGCCGGCAGATCCGGGACCGGGCGCTTGCCGAATCGCAGGTACAGCGGGCGCGGATGGTGGAGCGCCGCCAACACCGCCTCGCGCGTCTGCCGGTTGTCCGCCGGCACCACGATATCGAGGTTGTTCAGGGCCCTGAGCGATGCAAAATCGTTCAGGGAGTGGTGGGTGGAGCCCAGGGCGCCGTAGCTCACACCCGCACTGATCCCCACCAATACCACCTTGTGGCCGGAGTACGCAACGTCGTTCTTGATTTGCTCCAGCGACCGGGTGGTGAGAAAGCACGCCGGCGAGACGGCAAATACCGTATGGCCTCCAGCTGCCAGCCCCGCCGCGACGCCGACCAGGTTCTGCTCCGCGATCCCGAGCTCCACGATGCGTTCCGGGAGCTCGGCGGCGAACTCCACGAGCCTGCCCGACCCGCGCGAGTCGCTGGTCACCACCAGGACAGTCGGGTCGCGCCGTGCCGCCTCGAGCAGCGTCTCGGCAAAGACCTCCTGGTTCGGACGGACGGCCGGTGGAGCGGGAGCCCGCCCGCCATTGAGTTGGCTGCTCAACCGTGCGCCACCTGCAACTCGGCCTCCGCGCTCTGCAACTCCTGCAACGCCAGACGGTACTCATGTTCGTTCGGGACATGGTGGTGCCAGCCGGCCTGGCCCTCCATGAAGCTCACACCCTTGCCCTTCACGGTGTGGGCGAGCAACAGGCTAGGCCGTCCCGGAGCGAAGGGAATCTCATCGAACGCCGCACGCAGTTCCGTGATGTCATGGCCGTCGCACGTGCGCACTTCCAGGCCAAAGGCAGAGAACCGCTGCGCCAGCGGCTCCAGGCCCATCACGTCCTCGGTGCGCCCGCTGATCTGCAGTCCATTGCGATCGACGATTACGACCAGGTTGTCCAGCCCGTAATGAGCCGCCGCCATCGCCGCCTCCCAGACCGACCCTTCGGTGAGCTCGCCGTCGCCGAGCAACGCGAACACGCGGAATCGACGACTGCTCCTCGCGCCGGCCAGCGCCAGCCCGGTGGCCACCGACAGGCCGTGCCCGAGGGCGCCGGTGTTGTGCTCGACGCCATTGACCTTGCGGGTCGGGTGGCCGACAAAATGTGACTGGTAGTGGCTCAGCGTATGCAGATGCGCATCCGGGAAGAACCCGCGGTCGGCGAGGACGGTGTACAATGCCTCGACGCAGTGCCCCTTGCTGTGGATGTACCGATCGCGCGCCGGGTCGGCAAAGGTAGCGGGGGCGACGTTCAGCACGTCGTTGTACAACACGTTGAGAATGTCGATGCACGACAGGCTGCCCCCGGTGTGGCCTGCCCCAGCCTCCTTGATGATCCGCAGCACCATCCGGCGGTAGCGGATCGACGTCAGAGCCAGCTCTCGATCCGTCATCTGTCATGCACCTCTGAAATCCGCAGCCTACCGTAAACGAATCGATGGTGATGGTCAACCTATTGTTGCTTGTTGCTCTTCGTTCCACCTATGGTATAGTGACCTCCAGATGGCAAACAGGGTGATTTCGAGCAAGGGGCAATCAAATCTGCTTGGCCAGCGGCGGCGGGTGAGGATCCTCGATCTGCTGCAGGAGGAGGGTAGCGCGCGGGTCAGCGAACTCAGCCGGGTGTTCGCGGTTTCCGAACCGACGATCCGGCAGGATCTGGACCGTCTGCAGGACGATGGCCTGATCGTGCGCGAATACGGCGGCGCGTTCCTCAAGAGCACGCCCGACCAGGTGCGCAGCCTCAGCCTGCAACACACCGAGAACATGCAGCGCAAGAGCGCGATTGGGCGCAAGGTCGCGGAGTTTGTCAGTGACGGCGACACCATCATCCTGGACGCCGGTTCCACGGTCACCGAGGTCGCCAGGAACCTGGAGGGCAAGCGCGGCCTCACGATCGTCACCAATGCCCTCAATATTGCGTTGCTCCTGGGAGGGCACTTCGGATTCGAGGTCATGGTCACCGGCGGGGAGTTCAAGGGTCCGACACTGTCGCTGACCGGCGAGAAGGCTGCCGCGTTCTTCGACAAGGTTCACGTGGCCAAGCTGTTCCTCGCCGCGGGCGGAATCTCGTTCGCCGCCGGCCTTACCTACCCGGGATTCAGCGACATCTACGTGAAACGCGCAATGATCGCTTCGGCACGGCAGGTGTTTCTGGTGGCCGACTCCACGAAGCTCGGCAAGTCCGCCCTTGCCGCGCTCGGTGGGCTGGACCTGATTCACACCTTCGTAACAGACGACGGCATCGGTGCCGACGAGCGCGCCGAGTTCGAGCGCCGCGGTATCGAGGTCGTGGTTGCCGCGGTCGACAAATAACCCGCCCCGGCGAACGCGCCTCCGGCACGTCGGCCTGAGCGGAATCCGCAAGTACAACGCGTGAATAAAGGAGAAGATTTCATGCACTACGAGTTCCCGGACGACAAGAAGATTCGCGTTATCGTGAATACCGACGCCAAGAATGAAGCGGACGATCAGTACGCTATCGTACACGCGGTGCTTACGCCCGCGTTCGAGCTGCACGGCGTAATCCCGGCCCACTTCGGGACGGGAAAGTCCGCGCACAGCCTCCGCGACAGCCACGACGAGACCATGCTGCTGCTTGATCTCATGGATCTCCGCGAGCAGGTCCACGTTGCCGACGGCGGCGAGCACGCCCTGCCCGACGAACACACGCCGGTCGATTCGCCGGGCGCGCGCCTGATCGTCGAGGAGGCTCTGAAGGACGATCCGCGGCCGTTGCACGTCGCCTTCTACGGTCCGCTTACCGACATGGCGTCGGCACTGCTTCTGGAGCCGGCGATCGAATCGCGCGACGTCGTGGTGATCTGGATCGGTGGAGGCCCGTGGCCGCTGGGGGGCCGGGAGTACAACCTGTCCAACGACATAGGCGCCGCCAACGTCATCATGCGGTCCGGGCTCACCGTGTGGCAGATTCCGCAGAACGTGTATCGCCGGATGCCGGTAAGCTACGCGGAGCTGGCCGAGAAGGTATACCCGTGCGGCAAGATCGGCCGCTACCTCGTCGACCAGCTGGTGGAGCACAACTTGATGACGAGGCCGTCCGCCATGCCGTACCGCTCGCTGGGCGACTCCCCGTGCGTGGGCGTAATGATGTACCCGGCCTGCGGAGCCTGGAGCTGGCGTCCGGCGCCGGAGTTCGAGCCCACGATGCATTACCGTCACACTGGAGAGAATCGGCCGATTCGCGTCTACGAGGACATCGACGCGCGTTTCATCCACGAGGACTTCTTCGCCAAGGTCAAGCGCTTTGCCCGCGAACGGAACGAGTACGAGGGATGACAGGTGGGCTGTCGACACGATGTCGATAGCGAATACGCCGACGAATATCTGCGGTAGCACGGTCCGGACCGGGACGCGGGTCTGATATGTCTGCGAAGACGGTCGTGGTTACGGGTGCGAGCCGCGGAATCGGACGAGGCATTGCGCGGCGGTTCGCGGCGGACGGGGCGCGAGTCGTCGTGAGCGCGGACGAAGATGCCGTGCACGAGGTCGCCGAGGAAATCAGGGGAGGTGGCGGTGATGCCGCCTCCCTGGTTTGCGATGTGACCCAAAAGGGCGATGTCGACCTTCTCTACCGGACCGCTTACGAGCGCTACGGCTCGGTGGATATCTCCGTGCAGAACGCGGGCGTCATTACCATCGCCCGCCTTGAGCAGCTCGACGAGGCGGCGTGGGACCGGATCATGGCGGTGAACACCAAGGGAGTGTTCCTGTGCTGCCAGGCCGCGGCGGCCTACATGCGCAAGAGTGGCTGGGGGCGGCTCATCAATACGGCCTCCGGGCAGGCGCGCGACGGGTTCATCTACACGCCGCACTACGCGGCGAGCAAGATGGGGGTGGTAGGCATCACCCAGAGCCTGGCGAAGGAACTTGCAACAGACGGGATCACCGTCAACGCTTTCTGCCCCGGAATCATCGATACCGAGATGTGGGCCTACAACGACCGCGTCTGGGGAACATTGCTCGGCAACTACGGGCCGGGCGAGCTCATGGCCGAATGGGTCGAGGGCATTCCCATGAAGCGGGCGGGAACACCCGAGGATGTGGCCGGCCTGGTTGCCTTCCTGGCCTCGGACGATGCCGCCTACATCACCGGCCAGACCATCAACGTCGACGGCGGCCTGATCATGTCGTAGGGAGCGCTACCTGATCGGCGTGGCCCAAGTGGCGAGCGGCGTGCGATGATGGCGCGCGATGAACCACGTCGAAATCAAGTACCAACCGGAGCGCACGCTCACCTATCTCGGCAGCCCGACCGTCGCGCGCCTGCCGGACGGTGCGTTGCTCGCCACCCACGACTACTTCGGCACCGGCTGCCCACGCAACCATGAAGGGGAGCAGGGCCTGACCAGCGTCTACCGGTCGGAAGACGACGGCGCGAGTTGGTGCAACGTGACCCACGTCATGAACGCGTTCTGGAGCAACCTGTTCGTGCACGGCGGCGCGGTCTACCTGCTCGGCACGTCGCAGCAGTACGGGTCGATCGTGATCCGCCGCAGCGATGACGGCGGGTTCTCGTGGACGCATCCGGAAGACCACGGCAGCGGGCTCCTGTTTCCCGGCGGGCCACACCGCACTCCGCCCAACTACCACTGCGCGCCGGTCGCGGTGCTGGTGCACGAGGGGCGCCTGTACCGTGCGTTCGAGGACTGCAACCCCATGCACTGGGGAATCGGCTTCCAGGCGTGCGTGATTTCGGCGCCGGTGGACGCGGACCTGCTGCAGGCCGCCAGTTGGCGCATGAGCAACAAGCTGCCGTTTCAGCCCCGGTGGACCCTCGACGAATGGGGAGAGGTCAGCCTGCCCGGCTGGCGCGAGGGAAATGTGGTGGCCGCCCCCGACGGCCAGTTGTGGGACGTGCTGACCTTCGAAGCTCAGCCCCTGGCCCAGGATGTCGCCGCCATGGTCAGGATCGAAGACGAGGGCCGGCGGCTGAGTTTCGACCCGTCCATCGATGCCGGCGCTGCGGGCGGCTTCATCCCGTACCCCGGCGGAAAGGCCAAGTTCACCCTGCGCCGCGATCCGGTGTCGGGCACCTACCTCACCCTGGCCAACGTGGTGCCGGACCAGGAGTGGCTGGTGTCCCGGTGGCGGGAGTCACAGCAGAAGGGCGTGCACCTGCATCAGCGCCAGCGCAACGTGCTGGCGCTGTGTGCGTCGGACGACCTGTGCCGGTGGCGGGTGGTGAAGACGCTGCTGGAAGACGACAGCGGGCTGCTGCCGGAGGACTCGCTGCGGCTTACCGGCTACCAGTACGTGGACTGGCAATTCGACGGCGACGACCTGATCTACGTGGTCCGCACCGCGTCGCGCGGGGCGCGCAACTTCCACGACTCCAACCGCATGCTGTTCGGTCGCGAGCGCGGTTTCCGCTCCCTGCTGTAGCGGTACCGGGACGGAGCTCCGGTCAGGTCCAGGGGTCCAGGCCCAGCAGCCGGCGCCCGAGGCGGTCCAGCTTGGCGGGCTTGCCGTGGCGCTGCTCCCAGTTGCGCGGATCGCCCGGCCAGCCGCTCGCCGAACGCTGCTCGCGCCACGCGGCGATGCGCCCGCGCCGCTCCTCCTCGCTGCCGCGCGCGGCCGGAAACATGGAGATGTACTGGGCCAGGCGCGGGCGGTCGGACGTGTTCTCGCCGTTGCCGTGCGGCAGCAGCGAGTTCCAGATCAACAGGTCTCCGGCTTTGCCGGGAATCGACTGCACGTCCAGGCCGGTGAGGTCAGGGAAGCGCGCATCGCGGTCGGCGGGCTGGGTCGTGGCCCAGTCGGGAAAGCGCCGCGGAAAGCCGGGCACACACTGGAAGCCGCCCTGCTCCGCCGTAGTGTCGGTCAGATAGAGAACGCCCTGCACGCCGCACGGGATTGGATCCTGCAGGGTGTCCAGGTCCCAGTGGATGAAGCCGCCGTGCTGCCACTCGGGGCGGTCGTCGCGCACCGGCGGCTTCATGTTGGCGCGGTCGAGGGTGACCCATAGCTGCTCGGTCTGCCAGATGTCCACGAACGCCTGGTAGACGCGCGGGTACTGGCGGTTGTCCCACAGCTCCTGCTGCTGGTAGACCTCCACCATGCCGGCGCGCGAGATCGGAGACGCCTCCCCGGTGGCCTCGCGCGGCGCCGTGCGATACCAGCTTTCCGAGTCGCCTTCGTCCGCTTCCATGAAGCGCCAGATCAGCTCCACCATGGCGCGCAGATTCGCGCGCGGAACGGCGTCGGGGACCACCACGTAGCCCTGCTCGGTGAACTGTGCCAAGTCCGCGTCGCTGAGCACCCCGGTGCGTACCCGCCGTTCGGCGGAAACCGTTTCGTGGGGCAGCTTCATCACCTCGGGAACGGTCGCCACGTCCGTCACCGTACCTTGAAGCGGGAGATGATGTCTTCGACCCAGGCGTGGTTGGCATCCACCGTGCGCCCGGCGATGTGCGGCGTGTGCACGACGTTGTGGCGCCCGAGCAGGGGTGAATCGAGCGGCACCGGCTCGCCCTGCCGGCGCCCCGGCGCAGTGGCGAACACGTCGGCGGCCAGGGCCAGCTCGTCGTTCAGGACGCGCCGGTACAGGGCGTCCAGGTCGCAGATGAAGGCGCGCGTCACCTGCACCACCAGGCAGCCGCGCGGCAAGGCGTCGATCAGTTCGGCGGTAATGATGTGATAGGTCTGCTCGGTGGGCGGCAGCATCGGAGCGAACACTTGCGCGTCGCTGACCAGGTCGTGCAGCTCGTAGCGGCGCTCCACCTTGGCCAGGGTGAACGCCGCCTGCGCCGCGAACGGGTCCCATACCGCCACCTCGGCCCCCATCGCCCCGCACCAGGAAGCATAGCGGCCGCCGATGTTACCGATGCCGGCCACCCGTACCCGCTTGCCGGCGATGGTGCCGTTGCTAAACCGCGTGTCGTCGCACATCTGGACGCCCGGCTGGCCGGGCCGGCCCACCTCGGGGAAGTAGCGCCACGTCTCATGATCCTGCATCATCGCCGCATAACGCTGGGGAATGCGACGCAGTGCGCAGATCGTCAGGCCCAACCCGACCTCGGCTACCGACTGCCCCCAGTACAGGTCGGGGCGGTGCGGAATGAAGCGCACGCCGCGCGCCTCCGCGGCCTCTACCCCATCTGCCGACATTGACCGGGTGCGTTGGTAATAGCACTCCTCCAGGGCGGCAAACGGTTCCAGGTCCTGTGCGTCGCCGGGAAACCCGAGCACGGCCAGCCGCTGCACCGATCCCGGATCCGGCACCAGAGCCGGCACCCGCGCCTCCGCGTCCTCGCTACGGTACAGCTCACCGCCGCCGTTCTCCTGCCAGCGCCGATGCCAGTAGTCGGCCACAAACGGCCACATCCGTTCGAAGCGTTCATGCACGCAAATCACCGATCTCATTTGCCCTGTTCTCCTTCCCGCGCACAGATCGCGGCCACCGCCGCCGCGCGCCGTCCGGCACCGATGCTATCAGGTTGCGTCTCACCGTGGCCATGCGAAACCGCCCGCCCCGAGCCCGCCCCGCCTACCCCACTCCGCGGCCCGAGCAGCCCGCGGCGAAATTTCGAACGGCTACTTGGAGGCGAACGCAGGCATCGAGCCCGGCGCCTCTTGCCGCTCGACGGACATCCGATGGACAGTTGCCGGCATGGCGCAGATCAGGGTTGCGGTGGTCGGAACCGGCGGAATTGCCCGGCAGCACGGCGCCGCCCTGGCGAACAACCCGCATGCAGCAATCGTGGCGGCGGTCGACATCGACCGGGACCGGCGCGAGCAGTTTGCCGCGCGCTGGGGCGGCGAGCCGCTCGACCGCCTCCGACCGGCGGCGCAGTCGACGTGGGCGGGGCGCGGCGCGATGGTTTCGCCCGGCGGGGGGGCGGCGAGCCGCTCGACCGCCTCGAACCGGCGCTGCAGCGGTGCGATGCCGTGTACGTGCTGACCCCGCCGGGGTTCCGCCGCGAGTATGCCGTGCGGGCGATCGCCGCAGGCAAGCACGTGTTGTGCGAGAAACCGCTGGCCATTAGCGTGGACGACGGCGCCGCAATTGTCGCAGCGGCGCAGCGCCAAGGCGTGATTGCGGTGACCGGTTTCAACCAACGCTACCGGATCGGCTACGGGCGCCTCCACGATACCGCGAGGGGTGGCTCGCTCGGCAGGCTGCACCACTTCTGGTGCCAGCGGTTCGGCATGGGCGCTGGCGCCCTCGGAACGGCGCGCGGCAACAACTGGCGTACCGCCCCCGCGACCCTATGCGGCATGACGGTAGAGTCGCTGTCCCACGACATCGACCTGCTGCGCTGGATCATGGCCGACGAGGTGGCGGCAGTGAACGGCGCCACCTTCAGTACGGCCACCGACTTGGAGGGATTTGACAACAACGCCCACGCGCTGCTGCAGCTGCAGAGCGGCGCGTCGGCGGTAATCAACGCGAGCTGGTCGAGCCGCATCGGATTCAACAGCCGCGGGGTGCTCGGCACACGCGGCACCGCGTTCGTATCCGGCACCGCCCTGGGCAACAACGGCATCTGGTGCAGCCGCGAATTCCACCGCAAGACCGACGACGACGAGTTCGAAGTCGTCGAGATGCTGCAGGACGACCTCGACGACCAATCCTACCGCCGCCAGACCGACGACTTCATCCAATCGATCGCGACAGGCCACCAGAACCCTGCCTCCGTGGCAGATGGCCACAAGGCGCTACAAGTATCCCACGCCATCCTGCAATCTGCCCAAACCGGCAAAACCGTAACGCTGGACTGAACAACGGCCTTATGGAACGCAACTTCAAGATCATCATCGAGCAGCATGTAGCCGGGTACGTCGCATACCCGCTCGGCTTGAAGGGCATCGTTGTCGGGCAAGGCGACACATACGATCAGGCCGTGTGCATCGACCACGAACTTGTCGCGTTCGGTCGTCGCGAGCCGCGTAAACCGGTCGAACCGGGGGACTCTCGACGGAGCAAGCCGGCTTACCGTGCTCGCCTCCCCGTGCCCGCGCGTTTTACACGTCCAGAATGCAGCGAGCCGCCGCGTCCAGGCGGGCGTGCGTCTCGGGGCGGATAAGCTTGCGCTGATCGTTCTGCTGTTCCTGGTCGCGGCGGACGAACGCGGAGTGCAGCGCCCACCGGCGCACGCGGCTGGAATTGTGGGTGCCGCCGTGCCAGAGATGCGAATTGAATACGACCACCGTCCCCGCCGGCGCCAACAGCTGGATCTGATCCGGGTGCGTGTCCAACAGGTTGGCCATCACCACCGACGGTACCCTGCCGCTGCGGTGCGATCCCGGCACCACCCTGGTCGCCCCGCTGCGCTCGGTGAAATCGACCAGTGCCCAGATCGAGTTGCAGATGAAGTAGTCGCCAGGCTCCACGGCCCGGTCCCAGTCGACGTGGAGATCCTGCAGCCCGTAACCGGGACGGGCAATGCGGCTGTTTACCGAATGCAGCTTGAAGTCGCTCCCGAGCACGTGCGCCATGGCAGCCAGAACGCGCGGATGCGTGATACACACCTCGAACATCGGATCCTGGTGAATCACGTCGTCCAGCGACTCCACTCCCTCCTGGTGCTGTACCGATTCTCCCTGCGCAATCAGTTCGTCCAGCCGCGTGCCCAGCCGCCCCGCATGCTCGCGGCTCAGAATCCCCGGCAGCGGCAGAAAGCCATCGCGATCCAACCTCCCCTTCTCTTCCCGCGACAGCGTATCGTCCCGCACTCCCAACTCGCGGAGTGCCTGCCTCATTTCCATGCGCGCATTTCCCGGCTGTCCAACGGCCTATGCGGGCTGCCTCGAGAGCGCGATCCGCGACAGCAGCAGCGCCTCCTCCTGCGCGAGGTCGTCGTCGCTCCGTGGGTTGAGCACATGATCGTAGAGGGCACTGTTGATCTCCCTGATCTTGCGGATGATGGCGACCCGGGGATTGCCGTGTTCGTCGTAGATGCCCTCCTGGGCGCCGTGCTGGTACCGCATGGCACCCGACACCAGGTCATAGAGCGTCCGGCACACCGACAGCCCGCACACGCGCGGGTCTTGTACCACGCGCCTTATCATGAACTCGTACGACTCGGCCATCTCCGCGGCGGTGAGACCGCGCTTTCCGACGCGGGAATCGTAGCCATTCCCGAACACCTGATCGGAAACGAAGATCGGCTTTCCCGTTGCCTCGTACAACTCGTCGTGCGGCATGATCGGATTGACGTGCTGGGGAGTGGACACGTCCGAGTACCGGATCACCTCCCTCCAGGTGTCGACCTCGAACGAGGCCGCTTTGACGTACATGCCCAGGATGGTGTGGTTGTCGTCGTGCTTTCGGATCGCCTCGTATCCGACCTTGTAGGTCTGCACCGCCAGCGCCCGCACCAGCATCTCGAAGTCGTGTTTCTTGCGGGGGTCGGCCTTGGCGTAATCGCGCTCCGAGAACTTGTTGAAGTGGTCGTCGTAGTAGACCACTTCGGTCGTCTTGATGGCGTTCATGTCGGTGCACGAAGTGCCGTAGATGTCGTTGAATGCGGCAACGTCGCCGCGGTACTTGTCAACGAGCAGATTGCCGAGCGCCGTACGCCCGGCGCTGTTCGGGTGCGACGCCATGATGGTGTTGATCCATCGGTTCATTTGCACGAAGCCGCCGAACCCGTAGAAATAGCCGATCAGATACGGGTTTTCCTTGTGCCGGCCGCAGGTGTTCTCGGCGCGCCGTTCGACAAGATCGACGTGGTAGTTGCTGAATATGTCCTGCCGTTCCTGGTCGAAGCGCAGCTCGGCAGGGTGTGGAAACTGCCACACGCCGGCGACGAACGGGAACCGGTGCGCTACGAAGTACTCCTCGATGTGTTCAACGTCGACGAAGCCCTGCTTGTCGCGGCACGGACTGGTGGCGCCGGCCGGAGCGCAGTTGTAGCCAAGTTCCCGGTACTTCTCGAACCAGTCGTGCACCCACGCCTTCTGGTCGTAGCCGTAGTGATCCTTGACCGTCGTCTCATTGTCGCTCGAATAGATGTGGCTGATGCCGAGCGGGAAGAACCCGTTGCCCTCCGGATCGATGAACCACTCCCTGCCGTTTACCTTCTGCGGATGGAAATAGCCGGTGGCTTCGCCCTTGACCTGCTCGATTCCGCCGTAGCCGTCCATCGTGATGGTGCCCACTTGCATTCTCCCTCGCGCTTCAGGCGCTACCCGCCACGCGGTCGTACAGCTGGTGGTTGAACTCCGTGATCAGGTCCAGCGCCTCGGTCTGCGGCTCGTCGAACCGGTCCTTCAACCCCGCCTGCCTGCATTCGTTCTCAATGTAGCCGCACCAGTGCCAGCCTATCATGTGCGGCTCGGCAAAGCACTCGCCGGCCCACCGCGCATACTTCTGGCCGCGTTCCCGCTGTGTCGTAATGCCATGCGGATGATCCCGCCCCAGCGCCCGGACGTGAAAGGCCACGTCGGCATTGACCACCGGTTTCCCGGTGCGCCGGTGCCATTCCGATGACAGTGCAACAAACCGTTCGATCGGCGGGAAGTGCTGAATCGACAGTACGTCGACGGCCGGTATCATGGCTTCAAGCACTACTTCCGGAAGCGGTCCTTGGCCGTTGTAACGATCGCCCAGGATCAGGTGGTTGGGATCGTACCGCCTGATCGCATCGTGGGTGACCTGGTAGTAGCGGGCGGAGATCTTGCCCAGTTCGGCTCTGCCGGACGCGGAGTTCATGTCGAACATCTCGGCCCATCCTTTGACACCGGAGTTCGAGTTCCTACCCCACGACGGGACGTCCGCGTAGAAATAGCCTATGAGCCACGGGTCGGCAGCCATGTCCACGCAGCAGTAGCGCGCCTGGAGGTCGCACCACTGCTCGAAATCGTCGCTGAACACATCCGGGAACCGCGGATACCGGTTCCACATTTCAATCTCCGTGAACGGGATCGCGTGGCAGTACGGCATGCCCACCCAACGATACTGATCGTGGCGCCACGGCGGCGTGTGGGTGCGTTGCCGGACATGGACTTCCTGCGACCACCCGACCGTGTTGAATCCCCAGTTCTGCAAGTCGTTGCGCACGCCGTTCTCGCAGAACGACCGCTCGTCGCCGTACCTGCCGTTCCAGATGTGCACGTTGTCCGGGTACTTCAGGCAGGCCGAATCGATATGATTGACGCCAACGGACAGGAAGCCATGGCCGTCCGGGGTAATGAACCACCATCTGCCGCCGATTTCTTCGACGCGGAAGAACCCGGTCGCCTCGGAACGGACTCGCGTGGTGCCGTCAAAGCGGTCTCTGCCACCACTGTGGCTCTTGTCGCTCACTGCTGTTCCCCTTTTTCCACGAGCGAGTGCCGCCGGACCAGCATAACCGGCATCGAGCGACAGCAAGCGACGAGCGATTCCGTATCCGGCTGTCGATACATTATCTCCCAAAGCGGATAGCATGAACAAGCTGCTGTCTCTCACAGGCCAGCCGGACTCTGCATCGTCTACCGCCCGCCGTTTTAGCATTGGAGGACTTGTTGGGAGAACCACGACCGAACGTACTGAATAACGACGCCGCCCTGCCGTGCCAGGAATTCGTCGGCCGGGAGTTTGCCCCGTGGAAGTCGAAACAGTAGTCGTCAAGCGGCGCCAAGGGGTGCTGCCGGGCGGGTCGTACGTCAATCCCGAGTTCGTGTTTCACCTGGTCCTGGCCGGCGACTTTACCATGCATGTCGAAGGCCACTGTCACCGAGTACGTGAAGGCGACCTTGTCATGATCACGCCCAACGCTCTGCACGCGGTACACCACAACAAGGACGCGGACATGACGGTCGTGCACTTCCATGTCCGCGGCGGCAGCTTCGTGGCGGCACGGATTGCACCGGTAATCTCCATACCGGCGCAGCGGTTCCAATCGATACGGGAGCTCAATCGGTTGCTGCGCGAGGAGTGGCAGCAACAGAGCGTTGGCTCGCGCATTACCTGCGACGGCCTGGTACAGGCAATATTCGGCCTCGCCATGCGCCTCTCGCCGGAGCGTCACCAGCCGCCACTGCCGGCTCCGGTGGCGGCGAATTGGCGAGTCGTCCGGAACGCCGTGGGGTTCATGCACGACCGCCTTACGGATCCCACCTTGTCGGTTGCCGCGGTTGCCGAGGACATCGGCATTTCGTACAACCACTTCTTTCGGCTGTTTCGGAGCTACACCAACGAGAGTCCCGGACGATACATCAAGCGAATGCGCGTGGACCATGCCAAGGAACTCATGTTCAACGCTACCACCAACATCACGGAGTCGGCACTGCGGTCAGGCTTTGGCAGCGTGCAGTCGTTCAGCAAGGTATTCAAAAAGCTGGAAGGCGTTTCGCCGCGATCGTGGCTGCAGTCATCCGGCAGATAGCCCGCGCTCGGATCAGTCTGCCAACGGACTAACCCTTGAGGCCGGAGAGGACGATGCCCTGGGTGAAGTAGCGCTGCAGGGCGATAAACACCACGAGCACGACGGAGGTCATCATCATGGCGCCGGCCATCAGCAGGTGCTCGCGGAGTTCGCCGCCGGCGGTGGCGAGGGTGCGGAAGTACTGCAACCCCAACGCCAGGGTGTACTTCTCGTACGTATTGAGTACGATGATGGGCCAGAACAGTTCGTTCCAGCTCGCCAGAAAGGTCAGGATCGCCAGGCTGACCGTGACCGACTGCGACAGTGGCATGAGAATGCGGACGAAAATGGTCAGGAACCCGGCGCCGTCGATGCGTGCCGACTGGTCCAGGTCGTTCGGAATGGTCAGGAAGAACTGCCGGAACAGGAAGATGCCGAACGCACTCCCGCCAAAGAACCACGGCACCCACAGCGGCAGGAGCGTATCGAGCCAGCCGAACTCCCGGTACAGCAGGAACCGCGGGATAACGGTAACCTGATGCGGCAGGATAAGCGTGCTCAGGACGATCAGGAACAGGATCCCCCTCCCGGGGAATCGGAACCGCGCAAAACCGTAACCGACGAACGAACTGGACAGGAGGGTTCCGACCACGCTGAGCAGCGTCACCGTGGTGCTGTTGATGAAGAAGCGCCCGAACGGAGCCGACGTCCACGCGTCCCGGTAGTTCACCCACTGCGGCGCCTCCGGAAACCAAGTCGGGGGGAAGATATACAGCTCGCGAAAGGTCTTCAGGGAGGACAGCGCGGCCCACAGGAGCGGCAGCCCGAACAGTACTGCGAGTACAACCGCGACGGCGTAGATCAGAAACCGGGAAGGCAACAGGCGGCGTTGCGTCAGGGTCCCTCCCGCCGTCATGCTGACCATGCTAATCGTGCGCCTCCGTGGACTCGTAGAACACCCACCCCCGCGACGACCGCATGAACAAGAATGTCGCCAGCAGCACGACCGCGAAAAAGAACCAGGCCAGGGCCGACCCGTAGCCCATGTCGAAGTCCTGAAACGTCCTGATGTACAGGTTCAGCACGTAGGAGAGCGTCGAACGTCCCGGCCCGCCGAGCTCGTGCTGCTGCCCCTGCGGCGCGCTGGCAATGTAGGCAATCTCGAACATCTGCAGCGCCGTGATGCCGGCGATCAGGGTGTTGAACAGCACGATCGGCGAGATAATCGGAACGGTAATGGAAATGAACTTGCGCCACGCGCTCGCGCCGTCGATCTCCGCCGCCTCGATGTATTCGTTGGGTACTCCCTGCAGCGCGGCAAGAAAAATCAGCATCGGGCGCCCGCCGATCGCCCCCCACAGGCTGATCATGGCCAGGGCCGGCTTGGACCAGCGCGTGCTGCCCAGCCAGCCCGGACCGTCCACCCCGACGATCGACAGCAGGTAGTTGAACAGGCCCACCTTCGGCTGCAGGATCCACATCCACAGGAACATCGCCGCCACTATCGGAGTAATGGACGGCAGGAAGAACACGGAGCGAAAAAACGTGCGCCCCCGGATCTGCTGATTGAGCAGCATGGCGCACAGAAGGGAACCGATCACACTCGGCGCCACGAACATCAGGCTGTAGATCAGGGTGTTCGAGATCGACGTCCAGAACAGTTCGTTCTGCAGCATGCGGGTGTAGTTTGCCAGGCCCGCGAACCGCGGCGCTCCGAGACCCGAATAGTGGGTCAGGCTGAGCCACAGCGAATACAGCATCGGCACGACAAAAAAGGCAGCCATGCCGAGCAGCCAGGGCGAGATGCAGAAGTAGCCCGTAAGGGTCTCTTTCCGCTCCAGGCCAAGGCCCTTCGGTCGGCTGCCGCGTTGCGAGCCGTGCCGTTCCTCCACTGCGTGGTCTGTCACAAACGCTCCTGTTGCATGGAAAGCGGCCGGGCGGCGAAGCGCTGCCCGGCCGCTGTTTCGAATCTTGGCCGCTAACTGGCGGGCGGTCGGTCCACTACCTCCTGCGCCTTGCGAACGACATCGGGCAGGGTCTCGTCGAGGCTCGATTCACCGACCCATACGCCTTGCAGCCCGCTCGCGATGGTCCTCATGACCTCCTGCGTACGGTGATTGGCCGGTTGATGCGCGGCCCAGGATTCTCCGAGTCCCGTGGCGAACACCTGGAAGTGAGCGTCGCCCTTCACCTCGTCGCGCCGGATCACGTCATGGCGCGCGCTCGGAAAACCGGTATTCTTCCACAGGTCGAACGCCCCGTCCTCGGAGCACGCCAGGGCTATAAAGCGGAAGGCCGCGTTCTTATGCTCGCTGGCCGAATTGATGCCGAGGACATCGACGTGTATCTGCTGCCCGCGGGCGGGATTGGATCCCAGGCCATACGGATGGGGCACCACCCCCCACGCATCGCGGCTCTCCATCAGGTTGGTGAGGCCGCTGCCGACCCAGAACCCGCCGGTTGCCATCGCGATCTGACCGGCCGCGATCATCGGGTTGATCCCGCCTACGATGTCTTCCGGCGAAGGAGTAATCCGGTGGGTGAAGATGGCATCCACCAGGAACTGCAGGGCGGCGCGTGCGTCCGGCTCGCCCAGCGTTACCGTGGTGCCGTCCGCGCTCAGCGGGTCGCCCCCGAACGCCCTGGTGGCGGCCTCGAAGCCCCAGTAGTTGAGCGGCGTGGCGTAGCCATAGATGCCCTCGTCGGGCCGTGCGATCTGCTTGGCCGCTTCGAGAAGATCCTCGTAGGTCCACTCGGCGGTCGGGTAGTCGACACCGGCCTCGTCGAACATCGCCTTGTTGTAATACAGGCCGTACCAGCCGGGGTGCACACCCCAGGGCAGCCCATAGAGGTTGCCGTCGAAGGTGAGCGCCTCGACGGTGGACGGAAAGTAGGCGGCCAAATCGAAGCTCTCCGTGGCGACCAGTTCCTCCAGCGGTTCGTATACGCCGGAGGCCGCGTAGCTGTTGAAGCCCTCGATCGAGGCAGTCCAGAACGCGTCGCCGAGCGTCCCGCCGGCGATCAAGGTGTTGATCTTGGTGGCATACTCCGGGCCCGGGAAGTGTTCGGTCTTCACCGTGACTGCCGGGCCATGCATCTCGTTGAAGATGTCTCGCATGCGATCGAAGTGATCGCCCTGACTGCCGACCCGTCCGTGGAACCGGATTTCTACCGGTTGATCGGAGCCACCCTCTTCCGCGCCGCTCGCAACTGCGATGAAGGGCGCCGCAAGTATGGCAAGCAATGCCAAAACGACGACCTTGGTCCCTGTGATCCGCATATCTGGTTACCTCCTATGCCGATGATCAATCCTTCCTACCATAGCACCGTAGGAGCGACCGAAACCCATGCAGAAAGTACCAAGAGTTGTCCAAAACTACGCGCACGAGGGTGCCGCTACGGGTTCGTCCCCGGACCAGTCGAACACGACTCCCAGGTATTCGTCCTTGCGGGTGCGCAGGCCTTCGTAGGCCGCGGGAGCATCTGCAGGGCTTACCACGTGCGTGATCAGCTTGTCCATCTGCAGCTTGCCGGTCTGCTGCAGCCACCACGCGACGCGCGAGTTGCGCTCCAGGGAGTGCTTGGTGTTGGGGTCTTGCATCACCGGGTAGCGCCACTCGTGCGCGCCCTTGAGCGTGACGCAGCCGCGCGGCCACAGGTGCACGCCGCTGAGCAATTCCGTGAGGTCGCCCTGCACCTCTCCACGCGGACTACCCAGGAGAATCAGCTCGCCGCGCTTGGCCACCCAACGCATCTCGGCGACGATCGCACGCGGAGACCCGGTGGCGTCGATCACGGTGTCGACGCCACCGCCGCCGGTCATCTCCCTGATGCGTTCGGCGGCGTCCTCCCGCGAGGCGTCAATGGTCTGCTCTATGCCACAATTCCGGGCGAGCTCGATGCGGCCGGCGCTGACGTCCACCCCGATCACGCGGCCGCCCTGGATCTGGGCAAGCTGGGCGGCCAGATTGCCCACCGGGCCGAGACCGGCAACCGCCACGAAGTCGCCCGCTTCGATGCTGGACACCCTGATACTGGTGAACGCGACCGATGCGAGCCGGGTCATCGGGGCGACCTGCAGGTCGATGCCTGCCGGCACCGGCACCAGGAAGTCGCCGAGCGTCCTTCGATTGTAGGACTGGTGGCCGCCGTAGTGCAGCACCACCTCACCCTCGCGCAGGCCGGTGACGGCGTTGCCCAACGCCACGACGCGTCCGACCGCGGCGTAGCCCGGCACCCGCGGGAACGGGAACCACGCTTCCGTACCGGAGAGGCACGCGAGCTCCGTGCCCGCGCTCACCGCCGAGTACAGAGACTCGACGATCAACTCGTCAGCGCCAAGCCCATCCGTAACGACCTGTTCCTGCTGCACCTCCACCGTCTGCGGCGCGGCAAACACAATCCTGCGATTACTCCTCTGCATCTCCAAGTCTCCATTCCATTTGAGATGGTGCAGCGCGTGAGATGGTGCAGCGCGCGGCACCGGCGTCGGGCCCGGCCACGCACCCTGGTAAGCGGCCGGCACCGCAGCCAAGTGTAGCGACGACAGCCTCACCAAGACAGCCCTTCTTGTCAGTTTCTCTCGCGATGGAGCCGGACTCGACGAGCACCGGGCCGTGGCGGCGGGTGTTGCGCCAACGGCGCGCGCGGTAAGATGGGCGGGTGGCGAAGCGCAGACTGCCTATCGGCATACAGACGTTCCGCAAGCTACGGGAACGGAACTGCTACTACGTCGACAAGACGCCTTACCTTGCACGTCTCCTCGACGAAGACACCCACTACTTCCTGTCACGGCCCCGCCGGTTCGGCAAGAGCCTGTTCCTGGATACGCTGAAGGAGCTGTTCGAAGGCAGCGAGGAACTGTTCGCCGGGCTGTACATCCACGACCGCCACGACTGGTCCGAGCGCCATCCGGTGGTGCGGCTGAGCTTCGGCGGCGGTAACTTCGCCGGGCCGGACGCGCTGGAAGCGAACGTCATGGAGCAACTCGCCGGCGTCGAACGGCGTCTGGGAGTAGTATCCGACTACCTGACGGCAGCCGGCCGCTTCGCGTATCTGCTGGAAGCCCTGCACCGGCAGACCGGCCAACGGGTCGTGGTGCTGGTGGACGAGTACGACAAGCCGATCCTGGACATGCTGGAGCAGCCCGAGCCGGCGCGTGCCAACCGCGACTACCTGCGCGGCTTGTACGGCGTGATCAAGGACAACGACGCCCACGTGCGCTTTACGTTCCTGACCGGCGTCAGCAAGTTCTCCAAGGTCAATTTGTTCTCGCAGTTGAATAACCTGACCGACATCACCCTGGATCCCGAGTACTCGTCGATCTGCGGGTACACGGAGGACGACCTGGACGCGGTGTTCGCGTCCGAGTTCGGCGGCACGGACCGGGAGCGGGTGCGCGAATGGTATAACGGCTATAGCTGGCTGGGCACGGAGAAGGTGTACAACCCCTACGATGTGCTGCTGTTCTTGCGCCGCCGAAAATTCGCCGCGCACTGGTTCGAGACTGGTACACCATCGTTCCTGGTGGACAAGCTGTTCGAACGCCGCGTCTCGTCAGTGTCGCTCGACGGAATGCTGGGAACCGAGGACCTGCTGTCGGCGTTCGACGTGAACAAGATCGGCACCGAGGCGCTACTGTTCCAGACCGGCTACCTGACCATCACGGAAGAACGGGAACTGGGCGGCAAGGCGCTGTACCGCCTCGGCTACCCCAACCGGGAGGTGCGGCAGGGCCTGAATGAGCATCTGCTGCGCCACCTGGTCCAGGATTCAGACCAGCAGACCGCCAACAGCATCCGCTTGGCCCGGCTGCTGGAGGCGCACGACTGCGCCGGCCTGGAGGAGCTGTTCCACGCCTTCTTCGCCAGTATTCCCTACCAATGGTACACCAACAACCACATTGCCCACTACGAGGGCTTCTACGCCAGCGTGTTCTACTCCTACTTCGCCGCCCTCGGCTACGACATCGCCGTGGAGGAGCCGACCAGCCACGGGCGCCTCGACATGGCGGTGCGCACCGCCGGCCAAGTCTACTTGTTCGAGTTCAAGGTGGCGGAGATGGCGCCCCCGGGGTCGGCCCTCGCCCAGCTGCAGCAGCGGCGCTACGCCGACAAGTACCGCGCCACCGGCGCGGCCATCCACCTGATCGGCATCGAGTTCAGCCGCGCCACCCGCAACATCACCGCCTTCGAGACAGCCGACGCCTGAGCCCTCGCGTGCACCGGGGCGCCTCATCTCCTATACATCTACACCGGCTGGGCTTGCTTTTCTGTTACTGGGAAACAATCGGAGCGCTGGGACCGTAGCGCCAGCGCGGTCTACCCAAGGACCTCACGCCAGCTCAGCTGATGCCTGCTCCAGCCGCGCCCGGTCGGGCTGGCGGTTGAAGTCCGGCGGCTCTACCGAACCCCGATAGTCCGGGATCAGCGGACCGATCTTGTCGAGCGCCTCCGCCGGCCACCCGGCGTGCTGGTGGTGGAACGCGTCGTGGATCCAGCTCTGCGTCGCTTCCTGCAGGTCTTCAAACAGCGGGTGGAACCAGATCGTGATCACCGTCCGGTACTCGCCGGTGGTGTTGGCGTGGGTGGCGTGGAACGTCCGGGCGTCGCCCACCACCAGGTCTCCCGCCCTGACCGGCACGTCCACCTCGCCCGGGTAGTCGGCGAAGCGCGGGTCGTGCTCGTCCTCCATCCGGTTGATGTCCCTGGTGTGCGCGGTCCCCATCTCGTGCAGCTCATGCCACCGGCGGTGGCTGCCGGGCAGCAGCCGCAGGCAGCCGTTCTCGCGCGAGGTGTCGTCCAGGTAGTACATCAGGAAGATCATCGGCGAGTAGTCGCTGTAGGCGCGCGGGTCGTCCCACCACATGCAGTCCTGGTGCCAGTACAGCCGCGGGCTCGGCCCCGGCTTGCTGATGATCACCGCCTTCCAGAACCTGCTGCCGCCAAACCCCATCGCCTCCAGCGCCGCCAGCGCCTTCGGGTTGCCGACACACTCCGCCAGCCCCGGATGGTCATTCGAGTTGATCAGCGTCCCCGGCGACCGCGTCGCCTCAAGCTGCTCCTCCGACAGCCCGCGCACCGCCGTCATGGCCACTTCGCGCGTGTGCCGAAGCGTGCCCGCGTCGAGCATACCCTCAAGGACGCAATAGCCCTCACCAATCAGCTGCCGCGCCTTCAGTCCGAGGTCGAGGGCGGCCGGGGCGATGTCGGTACTCATGCCGCCATGTTACTGGTACGGGCCCCCAGCGTCGCCGCCCCATCCGACCCATCCGACCCATCAAGCGAACCTGCCGGTCGGCTGTCCGTCGGCGCATCGCCCGCGTACCGCTCAGCGGCGGATGTGCCGATGCGCCCACCAAGGAGTTGCTTGAACGGGTTCGCAGCGGTCATCATGAAGCACCAATGGCGAGCCATACGCGGTGAAGCATGAGATCATCATCTACTGGAGCGTGGACGACAACGCGTTCATCGCCGAAGTCCCTGCACTGCCCGGCTGCGCCGCCGACGGCAGCACCTACCAGGAAGCTCTCGACAACGTACAGGTCGTCATCCGGGAGTGGATCGAGACCGCCAACGAACTCGGTAGAACGCCCCCCGAGCCAAAGAAGGCCGGCAGGACACCGACAAGGGATCGAGACATGCAAGGCACGTCTTCGGGCACTTGACCAACTCAGGTGACGCTGGACGCTGGGAATTCAGATGACACCATGTTTACGCACCCGGTTTCTGGTGTGGTCAACCAGCGGCCAACGGGAAGCCTTGTTGTTGCTGCGTGAGGTAATGCCCGAAGACCAGCTCCGACTTCTTGGTGACCTCGTCCTCGGAGTACGATTCGGGTAAGCCCGTTTTGTCGCTGTAGAGAAAGTCGCGGATGGTTTGTTTCACTTGGTCACGCGTTGCCTGCTTCTGGTTCCAGTCGCGGATGCGGGTCAGTTGGTGGCGCAGTGTTGCGTAGAGGTCGACTGCGACCTGCTTGATACGGTCGATGTCTGCCGGTGTAAGGTCTTTCTTCTTGAGGAGATCGAACAAAGTCAGCGTCGGCTCGTCGAGGCCCTCCCGGAGAGCACGCTCCTGTTCATCGTCGAGCTTGGAGACGAACTTGAGCAGCGCCTCGAACGTCTTCTCGATCGTCACGCGGTCCTTCTCGCGATTGTAGTCGGCGACCAGTTGCTCGAAGTGCTGCTGGAAGTCGGTGCGCAGTGGGTTTTGCTCAAGCATCCGGGCAAGCCGCTTGTCGACGGCGGCCATCAGATTCTGTACGTGCGTGTTCTGTGTCGGGCTGCGGGCGAACTCCTGGCGCAGACGTTCGAAGTCGATGGCCGATATATCATATGGCGTCGATGATTCCCGAATCTGTCCCGTGCCAGCGGGTGCTATGTATTCCCCGACGATGTCGTGCAGCTCGCGGATGATCTGGGAGATGTCGGCGTTGTCGCGGTCCGCCTGTAGGCTCTTGTAGACGATGTCGATCGCGTCATAGGCGCTGCGGAAGACATGGACCTCCTTCAGGGTCAGGCTTGCCCTGAACTTTCGGAACACGATACGGGCCATGATCTCGAAGCGTTTCCGCGTCTCGTCGTTCTCGTTGACCACCTCCTTGGCGGCGGCAATGGCAGCGTTGCGCTCGAATCCGTCCTTCTCAATGATCTCCTCGAGCCGAAACGCCTTTGTGGCGAGGAACTCCCGCACCGAATCGATGGCCTCGGCCAGTTCGTCGAGCAACTCCTCATGGGGTTTCGCGGGAAGATCCTCCCCTCCCCCGTCGTCCGCTCCCGTGTGGCCAGCGAAGGTCGCAAGCGCGCGCCGGAGGTTCTTCAGGATGCCGCAGTAGTCGACAATGAGGCCGTTGTTCTTGCCTTCGTGCACGCGGTTCGCCCTTGCGATGGCCTGCATCAGGGTGTGCGCCTTGAGCGGCTTGTCGAGGTAAAGGGTGGCGAGGCTCTTGACGTCGAACCCGGTGAGCCACATCGCGCAGACGATGGCGACCCGGAACGGGTGGCCGTCCTTCTTGAAGCGCGATCACGCCAGTGTTTCCCGATCAGGCCGTGCATCCTGACGGCGGTGATCTTGTCGATGGCGATCAACATCGCCTTGCCGCTGTCCCACGCCGTGGTGTAGTGCGAGACGAAGTCCCGGGCGACGGCGTCGAGGCGATCGGGGGCGGTGATGATGTGGTAGTCGCGCTTCAGTTCCCGTTCGAGCCGCTGCTCCACGTCGACGTCATCGGCTTCGAACTCGTCGAGCTTCTCCGCGATCCGCTCGTTCAGGCCGTCGGTGGCGACGCCAAGCTTTTCGCCACGCGCATCGTAGTAGAGAGGCACGGTGGGGCCGTCCTCCACCGCCCGCTGGAACCCGTAACGCGAGCCGTAGTCGCCGAACACCCGCCGGGTGAGTTCGTCCTCCTTCATCAGCGGGGTGCCCGTGAACGCGATGTAGAGGGCGTTGGGAAGGGCGTTGCGCTGGTTCAGCGCCATCCGTCCGTACTGGGTACGGTGCGCCTCGTCCACGATGACGATAATGTCGTCGCGCTCGGAGTAGGGCTCGCCGGGCACAACGTCCTGGTTGAATTTCTGAATCAGCGAGAAGACGTATGCCTTGTGCTCGCCGAGCAACCGCTTGAGGTGCCGGCCGCTCCCGGCCCGCACCTCCTCCTGCTCGCCGACGACACCGCAGCCGGCGTAGGTCCGGTAGATCTGGTTGTCCAGATCTACCGGTCGCACAGCACCAGGAAGGTGAAGTTGCCGCCGAGCTTGCGGTGCACCTTGCGGCTGAAGAACACCATGGAATAGGACTTGCCGGCCCCCTGCGTGTGCCAGAAGACGTCCAGCCTGCCGTCCGCGGTCTGCCGTTCCTCCACGGCGCGCACCGCTCGGGTCACGCCGAGGTACTGCTGGTTCTGAACGACCACCTTGACGAGCCTCTCGCCACTGTCGTCGAACAGGACGTAGTTCTCGAACAGGTCGAGGAAATTTGCCTTGGTGCATACCCCCTTGAGCAGCGTCTCCATGTCCACGACACCGGGTTCGTCTTCGTCGAGGCGCTTCCACTCGCGGAAGTACTCGAAGGGCGCCGAGTAGCTGCCGATGCGGGCGTCCACGCCGTTGCCGAGCACCGCGAACGCATTGTGATGAAACACGTGGGGGATGGTGTCCCGGTAGTCGTCGAGGTTTTCTTCGTAGGCGTGGCGAACGTTGCGGTGGATGCTCTTCAGTTCCATGAACAGCAGCGGAATGCCGTTCACGAAGCCCACCAGGTCGGCGCGGCGGCGGTAGAGCGGCCCCTTGATCCACAACTCACGCACCACGAGGAAATGGTTGTTCTCCGGATCGTCGAAGTCGAACACGCGCAGGGTACGCGTCTCCATACCGCCGCGCAGGTCCCGATACGTGACCTTCACGCCGTTGCGCAGGAGACCATATTTCTCGTGGTTGGCCTGCAGCGTGGACTGAGCCGCGCTCACTTCGACGATGGCGCGGATGGCGTTGTCGTAGGCCTCGGCAGGCAGGCCCGGATTGTTGACCTCCAGCGCTTGCCGAAGGTAGCGCGCAAGCACCACCTCTTCCTCGCGCGTCCGACCCAGCGTCCCATCCGGCCCGAAGGTCTCGCTGTTGTAGGCGTAGACGGACTGCCAGCCGAGCCGTTCCTCCAGGTACTCGGCGGTGGTTTGCTGGACGAGGGTGTCTTCGCTATAGAGCGCCGGGCTCATCGGGCCTCCATCGTCCACACCGGGAGCCTCGGACCGCTTCGGAGTCACCACGACTACGCCATCGCCCGCCATGCCGAGCGTAGTCGTGCGATCAGATCAGTCGTCTTGGCGAAATCGCGCACCGCAAGGTCGAATCCCGACGCTGGTTCAGCAAGTAATTCCTGCCAAATACAACACATGCACGACCTACATTGCCTGTTAAAGATAATTGTATATCTCCAGTTTCGAGAGCGCAATGCTTCTTCATTTCCTCTGGTAAGAGATTAGTCTTTGATGGGCACTCGGGAACGAACTGAGCATCATGAACGTTCTTGATGGTGACAATTCCATACTTCCCATCCTGCTCGTACGTTTTGCTCTTGAACGCGAATCCTCCAAGAAAACTGAACAAATCAGCATAAGCCTTTCTCTCCCATCCCTCCGGAACACCATCGATGATCCTCGTGCTCTCATGGCCGGGAAAGCCGAGCCGGACGAACCACTCCCGGTATAGTTCGCCCGCCGCTTGTTCCAGCAGTACAATTCTCCGCCGGTTGTTTTCGATCAGGTCGTCGTAGGCGGACAGGATATGAGTGATGCGTTCCTGGCAGGATCGATCTGGAACGCGCACGTTCAACCTATGCAGAACATTGCGATCAACGCCAGGCACTGCTGCTTTGTCGATCCTGTAGTCGCAAATAGCGTCCTTCAAGAAATATGAGACGAACTGAGGGTCATTCCCCTTGAAGTCGGTTACGTAGAGTGCCGTGTTGAGAGGCCAATATGAGCGCCGCAAGAAAAGACCTCGCCAAGCGTGCCATATCGACCGGTTACGACACCCGGCGCATCGGACTTGGACGCGTTGTGGAACCCGGTAACGCCGGAGGAGGAGACAATCGGAACCTCTCCATCCTGCCGACTATGCGTAGGGAGATCGTGACCACGCTTTAGGGTCATGACATCGCCAAGCGTGCAATTCGTCCATGTCATGTGCTAATCTGCCAACTGTAAGAGATCGCCGGCGGCCGTCCTACTGCTTGTCCCACCAATTCTTCAGGTTCTCTCGTCCGCATCACTGAGCTCCGCCTCGATCTCCTCGATGGTCGGCATGGTGCCCTTGAGGTCGTTGGGAAGGACCTCGACCAAGCGCGTTTCCCAGTCCGCGACACCGAGGGGCTTGGCGAGGTCGCGTAGGGCGTACTCGACAACCATCCGGTCCTTGCCCTTGCACAGCAGCAGGCCGATGGTGGGCGCGTCGTCGGGGTGGCGCATCAGGTCGTCCACGGCGGAGAGGTACAGGTTCATCTGGCCGACGAAGGAGGGGCTGAACGGGACTGCCTTGAGCTCGACTACGACGTAACGGCGGAGTTGAAGGTGGTAGAACAGCAGGTCCACGCGAAAGTCGCTGTCGCCGACCTCCAGGAGCACCTGCCGGCCGACGAAGGAGAATCCGGCACCCATCTCCAGCAGGAACCGCTGGATGTGGTCCACGAGACCCTGTTCGAGCTCCCGTTCCGTACGCGGTTTGGCAGTGCCGAGGAAGTCGAACAGGTACGGGTCCTTGAATGCCTGCGTGGCCAGATCGGAGTCGGGCGGCGGCATTGTCCGGGGGAAGTTGGTGACGGCGCCGCCCTGGCGCTCGTACAGGCGCGCGCGGATCTGTAGCTCAAGTATCTCCCGGCTCCAGCCCTGCTCGATGGCCTTGCGGGCGTACCAGATGCGCGTCTCGGGGAGGTCCAATTTGTGCAACAGGGCCAGATTGCTGCGCCAGGGTATTTGTGCAACGGTGCGTTGCACGATTTCGCGCTCGGGCCATGCTGCGGCGAAGGCGCGCATGTACTTGAGGTTGCGGGGCGAGAATCCGCGCATGTCCGTAAACGCCTGCCGGAGGTCGTGCGATGGTCCCGGCGCCCCAGCCTTCCCGCTCTTGGCGGGCGAGAATCGCCTTGCCGATATCCCAGTACAGCAACACCATCGCCTCGTTGGCCGCCAGCACGACACGCCCGCGCTCGGTGCGGACGCGCTCCTTGATCTCACCGAGCAGCGCAGCGTAATCAGCAGGCAACGCTGCTTTTCCCGGCGGTGCCGGGATCGACGCGCCGGTGCGCCGACGTCCCATGGTCTTGCGCTCTTTCACAGCCCCAGCGCCTCGAAGTTCCGCTTGATGGTCGCCGCCAGTTGGACAGACTCCGCGTTGAGCACGTCGAGTTCCGAGTGGATGTCCCGCATCGTCTGGGCGAAGTCGAAGTTCTCGTCTTCTTCCTCCGGCGCGACACCGACGTAGCGCCCCGGTGTCAGGCTCCAATCGTTGCCGGCCAATTCGTCGTGGCCGACCAGCTTCACGAGCCCTTCGACATCGCGCAGGGCCGCGTCCGGAAACCGCTCCTGAAGCCAGCGTGCCTGCAGCCAGAAGTAGCGCGGCGCTCTGAGATGCTCGACCGCGCCGTCGCGCGCTTCGCCGACCGCTTTGAGCGGGCTGCCGCGGCCGTTCCGGCGCCCCTCGGTCACGCGCGACAGTAAGCGGTGGAGGTGATCGGCCTGACGGATCAGGTCGCGCCCTGCTTCTGCCACGGGCTGGGCCTGGGCGGCGAACGCCGTGAGCCCGGCGTTGTCGCGGCGGGCCGAATCCCATGCGGCGCGGAGTTCGCCCGCCGCCGACTCGAAGGCGTCGAGGTCGTGGGCGAATGACTCCCGCGCGTTGTCGAACTCCGTCAGGTTCTGTGCGCGGTCGTCGAAAAGCTCGCCATCGGCACACGCCGCGGCAGCATCGGCAAGCGCGTCAGCCAGGCGGCGAACGGGCGGTGCGGCGTTGCCGGCTGCGTCGACCATGCTGTCGAGGTGCTCGGCCACGAGGGCGAGGAAGCGGTCGCCCTGGCCCCTATAGAGCCAGACGATGGCCGCCAAGTTCTTCTGCTGCTCCGGCGTGAAGTCGTAGATCTTGCGCGTTACCTTCCGGTGGACGTTGCGCGCGTCGATCATCAGCAACTTCCCCTGCCGCTCGGCGGGTTTGGCCTTGTCGAGGAACCACAGCTCGCACGGCACCGTGCGCGTGTAGAAGAATCCGGAACGGATCGCCATCATCACGTCCAGGTGTCCGGCCTCGATCAGCTTGCGGCGCATTTTCGCTTCCTCGCCGCCCGCCGACGACGCCTGCGAGGACATCACGAACCCGGCCCGGCCGCAGTCGTTTAGGTAGCTGTCGAAGTAGGAAATCCACAGGTAGTTGCCGTTGGAGACCTTGCCCTTCTTGTTCACGCCAGGCAGGGCATACGGCAGGCGCGGGTCGTTCTTCACTTTCTCCGCGTCCACCTCGTCGACGTTGAACGGTGGATTGGCCATGACGAAGTCGCACTTGCCGAACAGTTCGTGCGGATCCGGCAGGAAGTACTCGTTGCTGGCGAAGTTGGAGTTGGCCCGTAGGTTGTCCGCGCTCGACCAGAGCCGTTTCTCGATCTCGCCGATGTGTTCCAACAATGTGCTCCTGCTCAAGATTCCCGAGTCCGCCGATCGGCCGGTCCGAGACCGTGTCAGGCGTGATGACCGGATGGCGCGCGCGCTCGACGCAACAACCGGTAGTCCATTATGGCCCTGATCACCTGTCGCCGTCGCCCCCGAACTCGGTAGCGGTAGCATTGTTTTGGATAGGACCGAGATATTGAGACGGTGCGAGGCAGACCCGCCACACCGACGGATGGCAAACAAGAATAAATCGCGAAAAAGATGCGTGCACCACTTGACGCGGTTTTCGGGGCGCGTATCGGCTCACTACGGCGCGCGGCGGACCCTCCGACGCTCTGAAAACAGCTTGGCCTCCGTGGACGCGGCAGCGCCGCGCTGAGCGGCCTTCCGGGCGCTGTTTCGTCGCCTCCAAGGACTCGTTCGAGTCGTCTATTTTCAATCCCGTGATATACTTACGCATATGCACGACACGCCCTTTCCCACCCCTTGGTCCACGGTCGCCGCGCTCCCCGACTACCTGCTCCTGTCGCAGACTTCGCAGCTTGCCCGCCACGAGCAGGCGCTGCAGGTCCTGGTGCTCGACCACCTGCGCGAGATTGAAGTGCGCCGCCTCCACCTGCCCCGTGGGTACGGCAGCCTGTACGACTACGCCATCATTGAGCCTATTTGTAAATAATATAATGTTTTACGCGCTACACGAATATCCCGTTATTGCTTTCGCAACCCCTTGGTGGTTTCCGAATATCCTTGACTCGCTTCGGTCTGGCGCCGGGACGCGCGCTGAGCCGGTCATCATGACTGTTGAGACTGCGCCGACTGCGGCTGCCACGGCCGCGCCCACGTCCCTGACGTTCTACGCGACATAGGACACCGTCAACCGGTACCAAGCCGGCGTGCTGATGGGACAGATACCGTCCCTAAAGTGTCACGGCGAGGTTGCCCATGCTGCGAGCGTGTCCGGGTGCTCCTCCCCAAGCACACGCCGTCGGGCCTCAAACACCCGCTCTTCGAGTTCCCGGGCACCAGCACGGTCGCCATGCGCCCTGAGCATCGCGGCGAGGTTGCCCATGCTCGTGAGTGTATCCGGGTGCTCCTCCCCAAGCACACGCCGTCGGGTCTCCAACACCCGCTCCTTGAGTTCCCGCGCGCCGACGTGGTCGCTTTGGTCACCGAGCGTCACCGCGAGGTTGCTCATGCTCGTGAGCGTGTCCGGGTGCTCCTCCCCAAGCACACGCCGTCGTACCTCCAACGCCCGCTCCTTGAGTTCCCGGGCCCCAGCATGGTCGCCCTGCGCCAAGAGGGCCACCGCGAGGTTGTTCATGCTCGTGAGCGTGTCCGGGTGCTCCTCCCCAAGCACACGCCGAACAGTCTCCAACACCCGCTCCTGGAGTTCCCGCGCGCCGGCATGGTCGCCCTGCGCCAAAAGCACCATAGCGAAGTTGCTCGTGCTCGTGAGAGTGTCCGGGTGCTCCTCCCCAAGCACACGCCGTCGGGCCTCCAACGCGCGCTCCGCGAGTTCCCGTGCATCCTTATGATTTCCCTTCTGACTCAGAAAGATAGCCACGCGACTCAGCAACCGAGCAAACTCGTAAGTATCGATATGGTAAGCCTCATGGACCCGACCAAGTTGAGTAACGTGCTCTACTAGAGCCTCGTAACGCGGCCAGTCATGTGGGCAATAGGGGTCATCCGGACAAACATTATCAAGCATCCTATAGAAAGCCATGCGGTCTTCAGCCGCTGCAATTCGTGTGCGTACTACCTGTTGAGTCAAGCGGTGAAATAACAACGCATGTCCGCCATCATACGACCTAATCAGAATGCGCTTGGCCAATCCATAGCGACGTAATTCTCCCACGACATGGTTCCACTTCAAGCCGTCGCCCACCGTCTCCATAAACATACTCGGAAGCTGGTTACCAGCTTCGCGAAACATCCATTCCGGTATCGGTTCCGAAGCCGCAAATGCACAAATGCGCAGCACTAACCGGGATCGCTCAGAGACCTTATCGAATGCCAGCGACAATGTCATAGCCAACGAAGGTTCGTAGTCAGCCTTCCGACCAACGATACGAGAGGACGCAACCAGGAATGGATGCAGCAGATGCTGGTCGACGAGGTGACCGAATTCCTGGGGCGCGCGAAGCATCAGCCCCGCGTGGTGGACAAGCAGGGATTCCTACGCTCATATCTGCCTATAGGCGCTCCCCATCACGTGATCATAACTTCGCCGTGGTCACCTCCTGGCGCACAAAATCAATGCTTTGTTTGCGCCCTTGGCCTGCTCCTTGAGTTGTGAAAGGATCGGACCAGCTTGCGTATCGGAGCGGCTACGGTAAGCCGAGGCGGCTGACGATGAGTAGCGGGTGCGCGATGTGGATGAACGGTTCGCGAACCGATTGCTGCCGCTGTTCACGCGCCGCACCATGAAGTGCAAGATCTGCTGCCGGATCTGTATCTGCACGGGCTGGCGAGCGGTGACTTCGAGCTGGCGCTGAGCGGGCTGCTGGGCGATCAGGCAGCGCTGTCGGCAAGCACGGTGGCGCGGGTGAAGGAATGCTGGCAGGCAGAGTACAGCGAGTGGAAACAGGGCGGGATCGAGGACGAGATCGTGTACCTGTGGATGGACGGCGTGTACCTGAAAGCGGGGCTGGAGAAGGAGAAGGCGGCGTTGCTGGTGGCCATCGGAGTGAACGCGGACGGTCACAAGGTGGTGCTGGCGGTGAGCAGCGGGTACCGGGAGTCGACGGCGTCGTGGAGCGGGCTAGCTGAGAGCTGAGGGCACGGGGGGATGAATGAACCGCGTCTGGTGGTCGGGGACGGCAACCTGGGGCTGTGGAGCGCGTTGCGCAACGTGTTCCCGGGAGCCGCGGAGCAGCGCTGCGGGAATCATCGAGTGGTGAACGTGTTGACCCAGGTGCCCAAGCAGCGCCAGGGCGAAGCGCGCGAGCAGCTGACCAAGATTCCGTATCAGCGAAGCGAACCGCAGGCACGACAGAGAAGCGAGTGTTTCAGAACTGGTGTGTTGGCCACGGCTATGAGCGGGCCGCCGAGCTGATCGACGAGAACTGGGAGCAGATGGTGACGTTCTACCAGTTTCCGCGTGGCCACTGGCGGCACCTGCGAACCACCAACGTGGTGGAGTCGCCGTTCGCGGCGTTGCGGCTGCGCACGGACGCGGCGAAACGATTCAAGAAGGTCGCCAACGCGACCGCCGTGGTATGGAAGATGTTGTTGGTCGCCGAACGCAAGTTCCGGCGCAGCAATTCGCCCGAGCTACTGCCGGCCGTGGCCGCTGGGCAGCAGTATCACGACGGCCTACCGATCAGAGGAGGCCAACACCAAGAGACGCCGCCTGATCTGTTTACACACCTCTTGACGGAACCCCTCCAGGTGGGGCTTACGCCACAAGGGAAATCGAACTTCATGTTGCGGCCCGCGTGCTTGCTCCCCGCTTTTCGCGGCTCTTTCCGCCTCGCAGGCTTTCGACACCCCGCTCTCGGGCACAGGGGTTTCCACCTGTCACCTGGGGCCTGCTACCCGGTGCTCCGACGCTTACCGGGACGGGACGACCTATCACCCGTTTGAGTCATGCAGCGTGACATAGTCATCTGTCACCCTTCCGGGCTGCCAATCGCTGCATCGCCATACCACGGGTTGACTAGATGCGGTCTGGAACGTAGAATCCGACTTGTCCTGCTCATCGGTGCTGAATCATTCTGTTCTGGGGAGTTGACACGTGCCTGCACAGTTCCATTCTGGTGCATCACCGACACCGATCCTCCAAGGCTATCCGGTAATCCTGCGAACGCGAGCGGTGCTGGAGTTGACGGGTCTGTCGCGTACTTCGTTATGGCGACGAGTACGAACTGGCGAATTCCCGAATTCAGTCCGGCTCGGGGGTCCGAACTCGCGCGCCGTCGGTTGGCTACGCCCGGATATCGAGCGATGGCTGGAGACTCTGTCGAAGACGTAGACCGCCATCGTGAGCGCACCGGGACTGGAGGGCACCCGCTCCCACACCCTCTTTCAGTCGGACGCTGTTCGCGCTCAGCCAGGACTCCTTCTCGAGATCAGGAATGACTTGCAGGTCTTGGGCTCGCCGCCGAGGATGCCCACCGCCTGCTCGGCCCAGAGCCCGGTGACGAGCCAGCGGTGCTGCGCGGGGCGGGCGGCGAGGCGATAGGCCGAGACTACGGGGAGGAGGTTCATCGCCAACGAGCGGCGCCGCCGGCGGCGGCGGGAGACGCCGCGAAGGCTTCCAGGAACAGGTTTTCATCGAGGCGGTCGAGGTCACGGTGGGCGGTGAGCTGGTCCCGAAAAATCGGGCAGGATGTTAGAGTGTGTTCCAGGCTATGAGGAGGGCCAAAGGAATGGAGACGAAACGACGCCGACTCACAGCCAAGGCAGCTACCGACGCGCTGCGCGGGGAGCGCACGATCCAGGCTATCGCAGCCAAGTACCAAGTGCATCCGAACCAAGTCTCAGGGTGGAAGCGGCAAGCGCAGGCGGGTCTTGAGGAAGTGTTCGCCGGCGCCACCAGCCGCGGTCAGAAAGACCATGAGACGATCGTGCACGACCTGCACGCCAAGATCCGCGAATTGACCGTGGGGCGCGATTCTTTATCGCGCGGGCTCGGGAGCTGAGCCGGGCCGAGCGAGTACGGATGATTGACAGCGAGCATCAGCGGTTGAGTGTGAGCCGGCAATGCAGACTGCTCGCCGTGAGCCGTTCGACGGTGTACTATCGACCGCTCGGGGAGAGCGCGCAGACCCTGGCGTTGATGCGCCGATCGACGAGCTGTACCTGGATTAACCGTTCTACGGCAGCCGTCAGATGATGCGCACCTGGCGGCCAATTCCCGCAACGCCGCCACCGGGTTCTGACCGGCGTTGCGCGCCGCCAGGTACCAGCGTTCGATGGTGGCCGTAGGCAAACTGCGTCGGCTCCCCGCTCACCGGGTGCTTCCAGGTCCGCGCTGCCAGCCGCTTCAGTTCCGCGCGCAGTTGGCCCCGCGCCGGCGGTGCTGCCAGCAACTCTCCAACCACCGCGAACCGAAAATGTGCCCACCGTTCGTGGACCAGGTTGTGTCGTCTCGCTCATCGGTAACGCCCTCCAGTGCTGTCGAAAGCGTAACCGTAGCCGCCTGCTCGCTTGTCGCCGCCGGCCAACTTCTGCGGAATGCCCCCACGCCGCAGAAATATTGCTCGCTACGTCACCCCGCTCAACGGTCTCAGGAGAATCAGCAGGGCCCCCAGTCGCCCCGCCTCGTCACTGGCGAACGCACCAATAACGCACTCGGCAGCGCTGCGGGCGTCATCGGCTGCGCGAACCGCCCCCGCGCCAACCGCCAATATGGCGTCTGCACGAACTCACTGCGCCACCACCGGCACCAGCGCTCCACCGTGCGCCGGCTCACCCCCACCAGTTCTCGCAGTCGCCCCACCCGCGTCGGGCTCGCTCCCTGCCGCAGCGCCGCCACCAACACCACGATCAGTCCCAGGTACACCCGCCGTCCCAGGAATCTCAGCGACGCCGGCGTCACCCGTTTGCGACACCCCTCTTCGGCACAACAGAAACTGAACCGGATATCATACTCGGCTGGTAGCGCCACCCCCGCTGCGCGGCTTGCGCGCGAACGCCGCTGTGGGTTTCGGAAGAATTCCGGCCAGAATTTCCGGAACCCGCACGCGCTCGTGCAGCCTCCCGCCACACGCCGGGCAAACCTTGTTCCGGGCGGCCCTCGCCAGCTCCCGATCCGCCTCCAGCAAACTCGGATGGAACCTTGCGTCTCGCAGCAACTTGTGCCACAAAGGAGCCACCTCCTTTCCGTTGTTTCCACAGAGAAGGCGGCACCCTCCGGGGCTGCGTTGCAAGCCTCCGGAGGGGCCTTTCTTATCCCAGCTCCTACCGCGCCCAGACTCCCCGCTCAACCACCTCGAAGTCCGTGCCCATGCTCACCCCCGTTTCGGCCCGGTCATCAAGCGCCGTCACCTCGTAGGCTCCACCTCCACTACTGGCGCCCATCCGATTGCCGATCCGTCCCGCGCCAGGGCCGCGAACAACGCTTCCTCGTCGGCCAGATAGACTACTTGCGGCATCGTTGCATCCGGCGGCCAAAAGTGCTGGCGGCTCTCAAGCGCCGCCGTCGCGCCGCCCGCCGTGATGGCGTAGCTGGCGCTGCCGTCGGTGACCACTGCTTCCCTGGTGGCAACCCTGCGTGCCGGCAACAGGACTCCGTCCGCGTCGGTTATACCGGTCATCTCCAGGAGCCGCGCCTCGCCCGTTGTTCCGGCGTACACTCCCACGCGCGTCGCAGCGGTCAGGTCCTCGTAGCGCGCGAGCTGGTGCACCTCTGCCGCGCGCATCAGCAGCGACAGGCGAAACCTGATGTGGCCGGAAGTGAAGACTGCGGCCCCGCTGCAAGTAGCCAGATTAAATCCCACACCGGGATGCCCCTACGAAAGACCGACAGGTCGCACCCTCTATGGCTTCGCGCGCCGTCCGCAGATCGGCTTCGAAGCCGAGATGGACATCGAATCCCGGCGCGTCAGGAGCACGATCCTCGCTGCAGTTCATCGGTTCGAAGTAGGCGTAGAAGCCCTACTTCAACTCCCTGCCTCGTTAGTGCATGCGCTCGCCGGATCAGCGACGATCAGGGCACAGCCCACGGCGGCGGATCCTGCTAGCGGCTACGTGTCTTGAACAGCGACCAACGCCGCGTTAGTCTCATCAAGCTCGGCATTGAGCTCCTCCAGACGCGCACGAAGCACAGATCGGTCTGCGGATGGCTTCGGTAATTCGCCCCGCCTTGGCGCGCCTGAGAGTGTCGAGATAATGATGTCCCGCTCCGTCTCGAGATCGGAGATACGCGTTCGAAGCGCCCTGGCCTCCGCTGCTCCGTAGATGCGCCGGCGGGCTTGCTCGTCCTCGCGCAGGCTCTTCTCTATTGCGTCGATACCGGCTCTAGTTTCGGGATGTTGGTCTGCCGCGACCCTCAGAAACTGGGCGAGTTGGTAGATGTGGAACGACTGTCCGGAGACTTCCCTGAACTCCTCGACAAGCTCTGGCCGTGCGCCTAGCCTCTTACCCCGATAGATCCACCACCAATCTTCCTTGGCGTCGTCGGAAATGAAGACGATGGGGCGCTTGTCAGCCTTGGCCTTCGCTAACATATCCTTCCAAATGATCAAATCGCCGAACTTGGCGTGCGGTCCGGCGTCCTTCTTGGTATCCATGTATCCTGGCGGGATCTTGTAGGCGTAGCGCTCCTCGCCTTCCTTCCTCAGCGCGTTGAGCCGCTCAGCGGGCCACTTCGCGCCAACGCGACCCTCAAGGAGGTCCGAGAGGCGTTCGACTGCGTTGGCGATCGCGTCCGCCGGATGACTAGCCTTATCAGCCTGCAGTCGGGCTCGAAAGTCCGTCACGAACCTGTCGAGAGCAGCCAGTTCCCGTTCCACGTCAATAACAGGATGGGCGCGGAGCTGGCGTAATCGCATCCGCGCTTGGTCGAGCGCGTCCGTGCACTCTTTGACGACTTGGTCGTACGCGTCCCGCGCGCCGAACTCGACGTCCAGTCGGTTGCGATGGAATTCAAGGCCAACTTGATAGGGAATCCAAATGGAGTCCCTAAAGAGCTCAAAGAAACATAGTAGCTGTTCACGTATAATTTCGGGATGGCGGAGACAGTGGAGCAAAATATTGGCGTCCGGAACGAAAATGGCGTCGTTCCACATCGCCGAAAGCTGTTCGGGCTTCCACCTGTACCATCCAATGAATTGTTGTCTCATCGCAACGCTATTCGATCCAGACAAGTCTTTGGATTCCGAGGCGCTCGGCAGCGTTCCGGATGAGCTCGCGTTGATGCGCCTCGGCGGTCCTCCCCGACTCGATCAGCACCGTGCCGAATGCTTGAGCGTTGGGGTGCTGGTGTGCTCGTTCGAATACGGCCATGAGTATCGATTTCCAGTCGCGACTGTTCCCCCAGCAGACAATCCTACCGTCCAGAAGCCGCCGACCATGCGGCTTGATATAACTTGCAGACGTTTGGCCTGTGTCGGGTATCGACAGCGAGCGCCAGACGTCGCTCTCATGAAGTGATAGCCGCGATCTTTCGTACGGCTTAACAAGGGAGTCCTTGATGTACACCCGCACCTTTCTAGGGTCCATGAAGTGGGCGAGACGGCCGCCGATTTCTGGATCCCGCGTCCAGAGCTCGTAGTGCTTAGCCCGTTCGACGTCAGGCAGCTTCGACCATCCGAGAGAATCTGCTTTGTTCCACAACCAGGCATTTACTTCGTCACGAATGTTGTCGGGAACCATCATTGGACTGCGCCTCTGTTGTGGGGCATCGGGAAATCGAACTCAGGAAGTTCGAGCTGGGGGTCTCCTTCGCGGGTGAACAGATCGGCCTGGTCCCGCAACCAATCGAGCATAAAGCTACCGGCACCCTCGTCTCGGAAACCTACTACACCGGGTAGCCGGAGCCTCTCGATGTTACCACGAGAAGCCGTTTCAAGCTGGATGACCTCCGCGACGCGGCGAAGGTCACTCACAAAGTCCAGAACAACCACCTTGTCCTTGTTGGGAGCCACGCGGAGGCCTCGGCCGAGCTGCTGGACGAAGATCCGACGACTATGTGTGACCCGCATGAACACGATCATATCTACGTCGGGGACGTCGACGCCCTCATTGAACAAGTCCCGAGTGGTTACGATATCCAAACACCCCTTTCGGAAGGAGGCCATCGTTTGATCGCGTTCTCGCGCATCCATGTCGCTGGTGATCGACTCGGCCCGGAAACCGAAGAGCCTCAGCGTACCGGCGAAGCTCTTCGCATGCGCAATGGACGAACAGAAGGCGATAGCGGCGCGCCGCTTGTCTCTGTCGAAGGCGTCTCGAACCGACCTCGCGGCCTCCTCGTCGCGAGTTGGAAGCAGAAGCCGTCTGTTCAATTGGGAGATAGAGTAGCTGTAGCGGGACCGGGATCTAACGAATTCCCAATCTATGTTATCGGCGAGCAGGCGATAGTCTGCCTCGCAAAGAAAGCCACGCTGGAGCCCTTCCGCAATACCAATCTTGATCACCGGCGGGCCCAGGAGATGGTCGATGTCGTACCGGTCTCCGCGCCATGGGGTCGCTGTGACCCCGCCGATCATCGCGCCGGACATGTGCTCGGTGACACGTTTGACCGTCTCCGAGCCTACGTGGTGTGCCTCGTCGATGAAGACCGCACCAAATTGAGGAATCTCGTCGATGCGGGAAGCCGCGCTTTGTACCGTGGCGAACGTAATACCGTCCCAATACGTTGGCGACTCGCCGCCAATCAACCGATGAGTTGATATCCACTTGGGAATCTGGTCCCAGAACGCACGGTGGAGTTGGTCGACGAGTTCCCTCGTACCGGCGAGCACAAGTGCACGACCGTGGGGGACGGCTTCGTCGCGGAACATCTGGGCGAGTGATTCCGCGAGGACGACAGTCTTGCCGAGGCCCGTGGCAAGGACGACTTGGCCGCGGCCCGTCTCACGGAGCGCGGCAACGAAGTTGGCGACGGACTCCTCCTGGTAGTCCCTGAGCTGGCGGCGCGACGGCGCGTACTCGGGACTGCGCGTAGCGATAGCCAACAGCGTTGCGGGTTGCAGCGTCTCGATTTCGATTCCCAGAGCACGCCAGCGCTTGATCGCGTCTCGAGTGCCGGGACCGACAGGCCGGGACGAAGCGACGAGAATGCGGTCGGCGCGGTAGAACCGGGCAGCCGCGCCAACCTCGTGAATCGCGGAGGGAGGCGGATAGCCTGCCGATGTGAACTTGCATTGGATGACCCACAGTTGACCCTTCTTCACACCCAGGACGTCGGCCCCGCGGTCTCCCGAACCGCCCACGAGGCGCACATCATCAAAGCCGTTGCAGACGAGCAGCCGCGCCACGTCGCGTTCGAAGGCCTGCCACGGACCTCTTAAGAGCCGGCGGCCGTCGAAAAAGGATCCCTGGCATTTCATTCGGCCAAATCGGACCTCAAAAGACGCAGGGAGCAAGCGGCGCGGATGATCGTATCGCGGCTCGTGCCATCGAGGTCCGCAGGCGTATGATTGGCAAGCCAGACTGCGTCGCCGAAGTAGGCGTCGTAGCGGGAGAGGACTCCTGCCTTGGCATCTTCGGTGACCTCGGACGCGCCGTAGTCAAGCGCCTCGTAAGGATCTTCCCAATACTTACCGTCAAGGAAAAGTTCGGGATGGCGTGAGAATAGTCCTCTCAAAGACCGGAAGTCGGCATATGCCCAGAAACGTCCGTCAGAGATGGCCTTGGTGTGGTCTGGTACGTGGCGATTGGCCATCCGCTGAGCGACGGCGTTTCTTTCAGCGTCGGTGAGTTCGGCATAGAGATCGTCTCCCTGCGTCGGCGCGAGGAGGTTGGGTACGGCACGAGCGATTTCGTCGAGGACTGTGGTCGCGAACGCGATGATCTCCTGCGGGTCGAGGCGGCTATCGATGCAGTACTGTCGGCGAAAGTCCGCAAGAACTCGTGCGAGGGTTACATCCTCGGCTTGCCCCTTAAGGAAGTCGACCGTCCTGTGGGAGAGTTCCGTCAACAGCGCGTCAAGCGGCGTCATAGTGGTGGAACGGAAAATATCGTTATCCAGATCCACTAGGAACGCATACGTGCGTGTGGCGACGTCGTCCAGATGAAACGCCCATGGGGCACCTGCAACGAGATCGGGATCGGTGGGTTCAACCGCGAAGGCTTGGGTCTCGTACTCGACGCGAAATGTCGAGTGCGCGTACCTCCTGGTCAATTCGTGCAACGCGCGCCTCGGCGGCGGTGCTGATTCTGGTCCGTCTGTGTCGTCGTCGTCCGCAGGGTCTCCGCCGAGGGCGTCTACGAAGTCGTCCGGTATGTCGGACGGATCGCCCCGGTCGTCGGTCTGGCCTAGAACCTCTCTATCCTGTTCCACAATGAGATCCCACCAACGCTGATCGTCCAAGAACTCCGGATCGTCACTCGCGAAAGCGTCGGCCATCTGTTGCGCGCGCTCGTTGTCCTTGACCACCAGCACCCTTGACCACAATCCGTTCTTGCCTTGCGGGCTGGAGCGCCGAAACGCTTGGAAGAGCCGAAAGAGAGGGCTTTGGTTGCCTTCATAGCCTCGTTGCCTAGCTGCGACCGGGCGAAGCGGACCGTCTCCGCGGACTATCCGCACCATTTCGCTCCATGACGGGTCGTCACGCTCAAAGCGGTCCTTAGTGTAGCTGACTCTGCAATGGTCGATGTGAATCTCCCCAACAAACCGACCCCGGTTACGTGGATCGTCGATGGGATACTCAACCTCCGTCGTGTTGCCGTCGCTCCAGACGAACAATTCCTTGTTCGCGATCTCGATCTTTCGTCCGTTCCGAATGAAGTCGATGCCGTACTCAGTGTTGTGCAGGTATCTCTGGAGGCCAACCCAGCCACAGATACGTCTCGGCGTCTCTTGGACGTTGCAGCTTGAACTAGCTGTCGGACAGGACTCTTCGTCGGTCGTGAGTGTGCGCATGCAGTGAGTGCAGTAGCGTCGAGCAGCGAGAGACACGTCGATCTCCTGAACAGGATCGACGGTGGTACCATCCGGTAGCTTGACGGACCGTGACGCGCGCCACAAGCAAGGGCGCTGCGGTGCGACACTCTGGCCGTTGAAAGTGAGCCGAATGGTACCGGCATCCGAACCGAAGAGCAGCGCAGAGTACGTGCGCGCCAAGTGCTTGCGGATCGTCGTACGGTTGTTCGAGCGAGCGAGGTATGCACGTTGGTCTGGCTTTAGGCGAGATACCACGACCTCGGTTCCGTGATCGCCGTGGTTCGGTTTCGGGCGGGTCCGCCTTGGCACTCTGAAGTTCCGGGTCGCTCGCAGTTCGTCGAGATCTATGCGAACACCGACCTCCTCCGGATCTCCGGCACGGGAAGTAAAGACCTCCGTCACCAGGCCGAGACGCGCTGTAGCGATGTTGAATCCCATCCCGAATAACCCGAGGTTGGTCAGTGGATCGTTGCCGGACCATCCCGCCTTAACGGCATTTTCGAGTGTCTCGAGCGACATACCCGGCCCGTTGTCTTTGACCGTAACTCGCGCGGCTTCTCTGTCGGCGCTCGGGACGGCAACGGAGATTTCGGCGTGCTCTATGGTGCTTTCGCTCCGGGACGCGTGCAGAAACCCATCAATGGAGTTGTCTATAAGCTCGGCGAGACAACGCCACTGGTGGAGGTCGATCTCGCCCAACATCTGAAGGACCCTTGGGTCGGGGGTTAGGTCTAGTTCGTCGCGTGGCATGGTATCGTACCGGATCGTGGTCCGGGCTCTGGTTGTGGGTGGGGAATGTGGTTTGACATGAAGTCTCCGTCTGGTCTGCGAAGTCTGCATCGCGCCACGGCATCTCTGCTTGGTTGGCGCACTTGTGTTCGTTCGGTGTCGGTCTGAACCAGGGTGCCCCACATCCCAAAGGGAAAGGGCATTGGACAGAATGGTGGTATTCTCGCAATGTGTTCCAAATTTTTAAGTGGAGCTTCGTCTCCTTGTTCCAAATGGGGTTTGAACAGCCCAACGAGGCTCGTAACTTGTCTGAGGATCTCAGCCATGCGACACCGGTGTGGATGGTGGGCGGGCTGCGGATTCGTCGCGGTGAAGCGCGTGGGCTACGCTGTGCGCGAGACCGGACGCGAGTCGAACGGGAACCGCGTTACCCAATTGCCTCATGGTTTCCGTCCAGGAACCGTGGAACTCGTAGTCGTCGGGGAAGGTCTGCAGGCGGGCAGCTTCCCTTACAGTGAAGTAACGGACGCGTCCGTTCGGATGCCTTAGGGTGTTCTCGCCACCCGGAACGCCGTGGTCTCCGGCTTTGAGCGTCTTGGCGGGCTGGTCCCAGGGGCTGCCCGTGTGGCCGGGGTAGCTCCTGGCCCCGGGGTTGAAGCGGTGGTTGGCGAATGTGCCGGCCTCGTCCGAACGGGGATCCGGGAGGTCTGAGAGCGCGTCGCGGACTGTCCGCCACGCGGAGCCGGTGGGAGGAATCAGGGAAGAAGCGAGCAACCGGATGCGCGACACGGCGCGGGCGGGCGGCTTCGGCCGTCTATGCGAGGGGATTCCATGGTGGTCCCAATAGTCGCCCGTGATCCACTGGTCCCACAGTAGCCTGTCCGCGCCGTGCGTCTTGGGGAGGTCGTTGAAGGACCACTCGATGCCAAGATCCGCGCGAAAAGCGACGATGAAAACCCGCTCCCGTCGCTGGGGGACGCCGTAGTCTGCGGCGTTTAGCAACTCGAAGTCGATGCGGTACTCCAACTCGCTACCGGAGGTGTGGTAGCGCTCCAGGCGGGCCATATGCCCGTCCCACCCCTCACCGGAGCGGGGGACCACGGAAGGATAGGTCAATGTCAGCATTATGTACTTGAAGTATGGGTCGAACGACTTGCGAAGCAGACCCTTAACATTCTCCACGATGATTGCGCGGGGACGGAGCACACGGACAGCCCGGACGAGTTCTGGGAATAGGTTACGGGCGTCGGTGTGGCCACGATGTCTGCCCCCGAGCGAGAACGGCTGGCAGGGGGGCCCACCCGATATTAGGTCTATATCGGTCGGGAACCTGTCGAATCGAACGTCCTTGATGTCCATGGGCGAGACAGCGGGCCAGTCGGCGATAGGCCGAGCGCCACATAACCGGTTGTAGTTAATAGTCTCGCAACACCACTGATCCCACTCGACGATCCTCCGGTGATCGAATCCGGCCTGTGCGACGCCCATGGCGAGTCCGCCAACCCCGGCGAAGAGCTCTACCGACCTCATCCGGGATCCTCGAGGAAACATGTGACACGCTCGCGCACCGACTCAAGATCCTTGAGTTGGCACTCCCAGACAATGAGCACCCGCCACCCCAGCTGGCGCAGTTCGTACTGCTTGAATAGGTCGCGCTTGCGATTGCCATCGAGTTTAGCGTTCCAGAAGTCGACGCGGGACTTCGGTGTGCGGGCGAGTCGACATCCGGGATGTCGGTGCCAGAAGCACCCATGCACAAAGATGACCTTGCGGCGTCCCGTGAAGACGAGATCCGGTCGTCCGGGGAGTTTTCTTCCGTGGAGGCGATAGCGGTAACCGAGCCCGTACACAAGGCGGCGTACAGTCATTTCCGGACGCATGCCCACGTTCCGAACTCGCGACATTATCTCCGACCGGCGCTCGCGTGTGATGGTGTCCATGGCTGCGGCAATCAGGTTCGTAGCCGTGGCCACTGGTCCTCGACGTAGCGGGTAATCGCCACCCGCACGATCCGGGCGACCGAAACACGGTTCTGCCCCGCGACGTCCGCGAGGATGTTGATTTGGTGCATTGGAGCCGACATGCGAACCGAGTCCTTTTCGGTGGCCGACTTGTCGACCGCTGCGCTGGTGCCTGCCATCACCATTCTTCTATCTTGGACACGATACATCAACTATACAGAAGGATCAAGCTTCACTTCGTGTGGATTATGAGGTGGTCCTGGTTCCTTGGACAGGTCAGGGTGCAGGTTAAGGCAGAATCGGTCGGTTGTCAGCCTGCCCGGCCGTGTCTGAGTAACAGGCGGCGGTAACGCGGGTGGGGGTCTAGGCTCCTCTCCGCTCACGCGCCCTTCGGCCTGCCGTTCCCTCGCAACCGGTCTCTTCGATGTCCGCTATACCACCTCCCTCGCAGAGTCTGCCATGCCGTCCCGGTACGCCTCCGCGGGCGTGCGACCGGCCAGCGCCGAGTGCATTCCGGGCTTTCGCCGCTGAACTGTTCAGAGTTGCCGCCTTCAACTTCCGCCGGGAGCCTGCTGCGTGCACTTCCCAGTCCTTCCGCACCAGCTCTGGCCATCGCGTAGGGGAGGAAAACGCTTGGCACTCCGAATACCCAGCAACCAACTCCACGCTGGGGGGTGTTTCGACGGTTAGTCCGTTCGCTCTCGCTACGGCCCTTCTGATTGCTAGCCTCCTAGGTTGGTCCGGGTCTCTCGACCCCTCTCAAGCACGTTTACTTCCGGGCTTTCAGCCGTCAGGGTCGCCGCTTTCGACTGCCGGATTTGGCTACGGCGCCACACTGGGATTTGCGCCGACGGGACTTTCACCCGCAAGTTCGGCAGTTAGCCTCGCTGCACCTCCCCGGACCTACCCCCTCTACCGCCGCCTGATCATCTTGACCAGGAGGGGCGGGTCGACAGCCGAGAGGATGCACCTATACTACCCGCCTCATTGTCCAAGGGATCGGGGCCACTTCAGTTCGCTACATAATCGTCACCGGTGCGCGTACCGTATGGCGGTCGGGGAACCGTCGATTGGCACGGTTCGGCACCGGATCTATCGAACAGCCTGAACCGCCGCCACCTTGCACTCGTTATTCACGTTTGCAACTCTCAATCTGGGGACCATGCCGGTTCCGTCGAAGTCGTAGATCACCAAGTCCGGGTGATGGCTGTCGAATGCTTGCCCGAAGAATACGCAAGCAGCGTTGGATGCGCACGGTAGCACATGGACGATCCGCACGCCGTGCGTGTCCCGCAACCGGTGTAGCAGTTCCTGTATCCGCTGCCGGAACGATGCACCATCATCCGGGTGACCAAGGGCACCGTTGCCGAGATGCTTCTTGCGGGCAACGACCGAAACGATCCTCATCCCGAGATAGTTGGCCGTCAACTGCATAGTCTCCGGCACTTCCGTTAACCCTATGAGTAAGCATACCTCGTCATGCTCCGACAATTGGTCCAACCCATCAATCGTGTAGAATTCGCCCCGTGGCTCGGGCATGGGCCAATACCACAGCCCATTCTCGCGGTACCGCAACATCGGCGTGATGTCGCACTTGTTCCCCAGCTTCGCGCCGAGCGCGATGAGAGCGGGCATAAGTCCCATCGCAAAGAGAGCCGCCCGGTATCCCTCGCCGTGCGACTGCAACAGTATGTCGGCCGCGGTCTGCTCCACTGCCGCACCCATTGCGTCCCAGAGGTCTGTGCCCTCCAAGGTCCGCAATAGCGCTTCGTTGTCGCTTACTGACCGGAGTCGACCGTCAAGACGCGCACCGATGGGCTTCAGCGCGCGCGCGATCTGCTGTGAAGAGGGCAGTGCAATTTTCTGGCGGTGCACGGGCCACGCGACACAGAAAGCGGGCGTCGGTGCGAGCTCCAAGCCGTCCAGTAGCGAGGTCGCCACCGTGCAGAATTGTTGACGCATTTCCGTCAGTGCGGATGCCGGATAATCGGCGTTCGCGACCGTGTCTATCAGCCGATGGTGGGTGTCGCAGAGTAGCAGAATGTTGGAAGGATCGTTCGATAGGCTATGAGACAAGTACATCACGCCCCGCGGGCCGCCCTCTGAGGCCGCAACGTTATGCGCCAACTTGGCAAAGTTGCCGCGTGTTCCTGTTACCGGGTCTTCGGTTAGGTCGATACCGCAACCGTCGAACATGCACCGTCCGTGGGCATCGAGCATGACTTGGATGCGCGTTCCAGTGCTGATCGCGGTGCCACGACCCTTCCTGAGGGCGTCGTTTTCGACCTCCCCAAAGAACGTCCGCCAGTTCTCCTCCGTTTGCTCCTTGCGCTGACCAGCCGATCCATTCCAAATTGCTGTCAGCTTGGCTAGGTCACATATCTCGTCGCTCGTAATCGTGCGTCTCTGCCAGCACCGCAGCTCCATCGAAGTTGTCGTGTCTTCGCCGTACGCCTGTAACGCGTCGACGCTGTGCGCCACCGGCAGACAGAAGCGCGATGCGCCCACTACCGTGTCGCCAGCAAGGAGGACAGTCACGATTGCCGTTGGTCCCTCGTCAATCAGCACGCCGACGCGGTTCCACGATACAAGCGCCCGCACAGCTACCGCGTGGTCCTTCACCATGTCCAGCGCGGTCATCGGTGGTTCGCGCGTCTGCACAACCGTCGACTGTATCGGATCAACCAAGGTCATCTCTCCCTCATTCCCGTCGCAGGGGCCTGAAACGCCCGCTCGCCCGCACGAACACACGGATCTCCTCGGTCCCCACCAGCACGAAGACAAGCGGACGTTCGCGGTTCGCCCGAAGGCACGTGCCCCAGTCGGTCCGGTCGATCTTTGAAGGCTTCGGAATCGGCTCCGGATGCGTGTGCCACGTCCCGAGATAGATCCCCCTTCCACCCGAAGAGGCGAATTTCTCATGAACCGCCAGCTGATGCCCTGGATCGCGAAGCGCGAAGCAGAACCGCGAGCGCCGGTCGTGTGCCATCGGCGTGGTCACCGTCTCGATCCAGATCTCACGTCGATCAACGGATGTCGTTCCCATCAACACGCCGAACGACTCGTCGGCAACGGCCGTAGTCTGCCGATGCTCAAGCCAGATACCTGCCACTTTATCGCATACGGTCATCCGCCGCCCGTACCCCTGAAGTAGCATTAGGGTGTCATCCACCACAGAGATCGCAGTTGTCATCGTGCAGGGGTAGGATGCGCAACGAATCGGCGAAATGTCGATATCGCCGCGTCACCGCGAGGGACGCCCGCTTCGCTTCCTCGTCCGATCCCTTCCAGCTCACCTTCGATGAGTTAGTCACTTGGCCTTCGAGAAAGCGCACGGCCAAGTCCGCGGCAATCGACGCGCTATATCCCACGGCGATCCCGCTGTAGGGCAGAAACTGCGTGCCGCACCCCCCGTGGTTGCGCATCACGACTTGGTCTGGGGCCAGGAAATTCAGATTCGACACGAGCCCGCGGGTCAGCGTCTTCGGGTCTACATACGCGCAGTGCCAGCATCCCTTTGTCTCCGGCACCGTTAAGATCGCATGACCGCCGATACCGTAACCCTCCAACCAGCAATTCATTACTGGTACACTTATCCGTTCTTGGCGGCAATATTCCGCGAACACCCGTTCGACGGTCGACGAACCGATCGCGATCACCAGTAGGTCGAATGTCTGCAGTACGGCCGGATCCCGCAATTGCTCCAGCTGGTTGTTCAATGGTTTCACCTCAATCCAAGGGTGCTTCAGAGCAAGCTCACCTGCCAGCGCTACGGTCTTGAGTTGGCCGATGTCCTTCACTGACAGGGCGTGGCGGTAAAGGTTCTCTTCAGACAACGTCTCCGGATCGGATATGGTGAGATGCCCTACGCCGGCCGATATTAGTTGCATTGCGAGTTCGCTGCCAACTGATCCGCAGCCCACGAGGAGGACGGACTTGCTCGTCAGGGCCAGCGAACCACCGCCGCGGGGTACCAGCGACCCTCGCGACAGCGATCTGACCCTGTAGGGCGTAGCCGTCCACCGTCCGGCCTCGACCTCCGTCTCTGACGCCGGCAATGCACCTCTCGATCGCGTGTACCAGTGAATCGCAAACAGTGTCTCCCCGTCTGGGATCGGAGCCGAGAAGACTAGCCAATACTCTCCGCTCTTCTTCTTGTGCAGCCTCCGAAGCTCGCTACGACTCGTACTGTCCGCTCGGCGGACGGCCCCAAAATACCATGGCAGCAAATCTCCCTGCGTTGCTGGAGCTGGTTCTAGGTCAATCAAACGTACCGCCACCGCCTTCCCTTTGACTGGGCGCGTTCCCCAATCCGCGCCAAGTCGTACCGACAACAGTCGCGGATCGTTCGCCGACCTCCCCACCAAAGCAATCGGCCTTTTCTGGAGGTCCATGCCAGAATTCGGGTGCCGGTGCGGGTGCCTTACCTGCAGACTCTCGGCTCTGTCACCATCCCACACCACGAAGAGTTCTTTCAGTTCTTCTGTCTTCTTACCACACAAGATCTGCCAGTGGTCCTCGAACTCCCGTAACTGCTCCTCCCGGTTATACGCAGGATCCTCGATAAGCCGCGTCAGAAGGAGAACGTGCTCTCTAACGGCGTCCTGGTACGCCAGTTCAGGACGATCGGTATTGACCGCCGTCGATGAGTCGTCGCCGATGCACACCCTTCCCCCGTCGCTATTGCCGTCCGTCAGAACGTGAGCCAGTTTACCCAAGCCATGGCCGCTGACAAGGTCGAACTTCGGCAGGCACAGCAGTTCGTCCGGGAACGTGTGGGAGAGGGTTACCTTTTGTCCCCCAGCACCGAACTTGACCACTATTTTCGATCCGCCCTCCGTCAGCCACGAATCGTGGCCAAGCTCTGCGATGCTTCTCTGAATTAGATCGCTGCTCACGCACCGACAGACGCGGTTACTATTCCCGCACTGGAGTACTTAGCCTTCTCCGTCTTTGAATCTCCGTTCGGCGGTGGCACTTCAAAGTCGTCGCCGAAAAGCTCGTTCAGGATCTCACACTGCTTGCGTTCGTCGCTCAATGCCTCGACCTCGACCAGCTTCTCCTTGAGCCGCTTGAGCTTGTTGTAAAGCTGCGTTCCGGTATCAAAGCTTGAACCGTCGAAGATGTCACGCTTAGGTTCTACTGGAAGATACACTTGAACCCGGTATCTTCCGGGTTCCTCTTCGTCGAAGTATGTAGCGTCCAGTATCGCCTCCACGGTCTTGATTAGCGCCTGCAGATCCTGACGGGCACCCTCAGCGGTGAAGGACGACACAAGTTCGTCCTTCACCATAACCGTGAGCCCAATCGAATAAACCTTCGCTGCTACCGCTTCGCTGAACTGCACGTCGCGCCAGCGCTTCAGATAGCGCACCAGACGCCGGAACTGCGCCAGCACGTCCTTCGCGTCCTCTTTGTCGTAAAGGCTGTCGTCATTGATCCACTTTATTAAGCCATGCGGATCCGCGGGAGACCACTGGCGGTTGTCCTCATCAGAGTTCTTCTTGCCCACGGCGAGGTAGTACTCGTCCCCCGATCGCTTGTAGATGATGAAGTCGATATGGACGTTGTCGCTCGCGTAGTACGCCGTCACGCATGGCTTTTTGATCTTCGCGTTCTTGAATCCTCGGTCTTCAAGTACGTCGAGTGCCGTCTTCTTCGGTGTCACCGGATTCTCCGGCGCGGTTTCATCGTCGATCACGAGAGCCCTATCGATGTCGTGGTCACGCGATATCGGCTTGATCCCTGTATGTGTCTTAAGTGAACCCTGGATGAAGTCGTCGACGACGGGATACCCTGCATCCTTGAACTCAGATTTCACTTCTTTCTTGATGCTGTCGTCGCGCTCTCGCGCCTTCTTGTAAGATGCGGTCTCGCGGCCGAGCTTGATCCTGTCGTGGAACTTGTCGAAGTGAGTCTGGATGCCCATGTGTTCTCCTGTTGCTTGGTTAGTTCGTAGCGCGTCAGGTTAGTTCGGCCTCCCGAGCTTTGCGCCGCGCTGTGCGGCACCGACCGCCCGCAGTGCCCCCTCGATATGTGTTCCGACCTTCGCCACTCGCTCGGCGAGCGTTTGGAGAAGATCCGCGCCCGCGTCTATTTTGCCCGCCCGTTCATAGCCAGTAAGATCGGAGTCAGTAGCCCGTCGAGCGCAATAGTCGCTATGAGACTCAGCCGTAGTCATGCTTCGGCTGCGATCAACCGGCGGCGAACTTGCCCCATGCCCTCGGTCAACGCCACGCGCGCCACTCTCGACCGCGACAACTCGCCGCCTGCCAGCTTGACCAAGTTGTCCAGTTCGTCCCGCTGGTCGCGGGTCAACATAATCGCCATCGGTAAGTTACGCTCCTCTTCAATCAACGCCATTTTAGTGATGCATTATCTCCATACACTCGCGTCCGGTCAATCCCTCTACTCGCGTCGCGTCGCGTCGCGCTCCCACCTGCTGCCGGGGCGCGGGAACAGCCGGGCAGGGGCGGAGTGGGGTGCCGGGGGTCCCTGAGCCGGACGGATCGCCAGTGACAAGGCGATGGCGGGCTGGCCGCGGGACCGAGCAGCCGACGACACGGGCTGCGCCGGACGGGTGCGCGTCGAAACGGCAGCCCGGCAGGCGGCGCGGCGCGGCCCGTGTACCTCGACTGTCAAGCGACATCCAGAATTGACCCCCCGGCGACACTGAAAACTGCCCCCCTGGGAGGCCGCCAGAGGCCCCCCGGTGCAGGCAGGGCTGGGGGCAGCTGCTCGCCTCTGACGGAGGGAGGGCGTAGCCCGACCGTAGTCAGAGGCGCCGCGCCGCCCGAGCGCCCCGCCGCATGTGTTGTAGTTGCTGCCGGTCGCATGTTCATGTGGTCTTCTGCCTCGTGCCGCCGTCAGGCGCCGCCGACAGCCTGAGACCTGCACGTCGCTTCTCCCGCAGCCGGAAGCTCTCTCCGGTGATCATCAGCACGTGACTGTGGTGCAGGAGCCGGTCGAGGATCGCAGTGGCCACCACCGCGTGCCCGAACACCTCGCCCCATTCGCCAACCGAGCGGTTCGACGTGATCAGGATGCTGCCGCGCTCGTAGCGCCTCGACACGAGCTGGAAGAACAGGTGCGCTGCGTGCGGCTCGAACGGCAGGTAGCCAAGCTCGTCGATGATCAGCAGCTTCGGCTTGGCGTAGAAGCTCAGGCGCTCCTCCAAGCGATCATCGCTGTGCGCTTTCACCAGCGCCGCCATCAGCGCTTGGGCGGTGATGAACAGCACCGAGTAGCGCTGCCGGATCGCCTCCCGCCCAAGCGCGATCGCCAGGTGAGTCTTGCCCACCCCTGGCGGGCCCAGCAGCAAGGTGGCGTCCCCGTGTGCGATCCACCGCGACGTCGCCAGCTCCCGCACCTGGCGCTGGTCGATGCTCGGTTGGGCCTTGTAGTCGAAATCGGCCAGTTCGCGGACAGCCGGAAAGTGGGCGATCTTGAACGCCATCTCGATGCGCCGCTCGTCCTTGCGCGACACCTCGCGCTCGATCAGGAACGTGAACGCCTCGCGCAGCGTCATCTCCTTCCCGGCTGCCTCGTCGAGGAGGCTGTCGAGTTGGTCGCGTATACAGGTCAACTGCAGCCGCGTCAGCCAGCCGGTGAGCGTCTCGTGGTCCACAGCACCCACCTCAGAAGCTCCCGCCGGCGACCGCTGCATACTCTTCGAGCGGTCGTAGCAGTTCGGGCTTGCGGCGATCCGCCGCGGCCTCGACCGGTCGCAGACCGCCGTTGATGCCAGCCAGATGCGCACGATCGGTGATCCGCTCGTGCCGACCGCGATGCTCGACGTGATCAGCAACGACATTCGGCCCATGATGAACACGCACCCGACCACCGTAGACCGCCACCCGCACCCGCTCTCCGATCAGCCGCCACGGCACCGAGTAGGCGTTGGTGTCGACCACCACCGCACAGTCGGCGTGCACCGTCCTGACCATGCTGACCGGCGCGGCGTTGGCCGTCCTAGCGGACGACACGCGCCCTCATCATAGCGAACTTGAGGCTGTGTTTGCTGCCGACGGCCGCGCGCTTCGCTGCCTACGAGGCACGACAGGGTAGCGCCTAAGCGCAGTAAGCGCCGCCGCAAGCGGTACCCGTGACCGTGTTCCAGCTTCGACGCTCGCGGTTCCAGCTTCGACGCTGCCCCCGAAAGGACCGCTTAGAACGGCTCCAATCCGGGGGGCTATCCGCCCAATGGTCCCAATGTCCAATCCCTTGGGACTGGAACCAGGACCGGCTTGCGCGCGGGCGGGAGCCCGTGCTCGCCGATCCCAGCGGCACTCGTGACGGCGGTTCTATCTTCGACCAGAACTCGCTGCCGGGATCCGCTGACGCTGCCGTTTCGGGGTCTCTCTGCACATCCTGACGGCCCCCTTCCTGTCGGTAGTCGGGGGATCGATCTTCCTCCCTCCATTTCTCCATTTTTCTGGTCGGTGCCGCCCCGGAGTCCCAGCCCGTCCTGACCGTCTTCTTCTGGCAGTAGCCGGGGGGCGGCCTGGCCAAGCGCCGCCCGTCTCCAATTTTTTCCGGCCCCAGCGGGACCCATCCTCGGCTGGCGGGACCCATCCTCAGAATTTCGCACCCTGATTTTCTGTGTAGACGTAAGCGGGTCCCATCTCTCACTTCCCTGGATTCCCCCCTCCAATTTTCTGCGTGGGCGTAAGCGTGAAAGGTCCCGCGCGTGTGCAGGGGCGGGCGGGAACTGAGCGGGGGTGCGGGGCGGGCCGGGCTCGGGACCCGCGGGCCGGTCGTGGCGGCTGGTGAGGCGTCTGGCGACCCGCCAGCGGGCCGAAGGACGGTGCGTCGAGGCTGACCGAGGGCGCAGCGATGAGTGGCGAGAGCTGATCGGGCAGCGGATGAGCGCCTGAGCGGGCGGGCCGACCGGTCACGCCACCCCTGAGCCGGGCGGCCGGGTGCGGATCGTGGCTGCCGGATGCCTCGTCGAGGGCGAAACCGGGCTGCAGGTAGGTGGCGCACGGTGCCGGCCGGCCATGCGGCGCGTGGCGAGGCTCTTTCTGCGCCGAGTGGAGCGGCTACCGGCGGCCGTCGTGGCTGCCGGTAGCTTGCGCGGCGGGCCGAATCGAGCTGCGAGCGGTGCGCCAGCGCGCTGTACCGCAGTCTGAGCGTCGCCTGGGGCGGCCCGAGACACCACCAGCGACCACCCGCCGGGCACCGAGGCCGGCCACATCGGCAGGAAGCGGACCCGGGCGCGGCGCGACCAGCACCACCACGGGCGGACCTGACCGGGGAGCGCGGAGCGCCGTGCGGCGGATGCGGTCCCCGTGGGTGCTGACTTGCGGAACGCGAGCGAGGGGCGCGGAGGCACCGGGAGCGGAAAGAAGCGCCTGCGGTGGCAGAAACGGCCCGAAAAAAGTTGTGTGCCGCCGCTTGACTATTCTGGAACGACCGTTCATTATAGTAATGACAATTCAGATTGTCAGAAGGTATTCCGAAGAGGCAGCGGGCCGGGCCACCGTGACCAAACGAACGACCCGACCCGCTACCGAGGAGGGAACAGCATGGAAGGCAGATGCCTTTGGATTCAACCCGGCGACGTAGACGGCCCGCTCGACGAGGGCCACGTCGTCACCGCCACCCGCCCGCTCGCCGATTGGTGCCTGCGCGGCAACGCCGGCGGCGAGCCGGTCGCGACCGGCAGCCTGCTCGAAGTGATCGAGACCCGCCCGTGGGGCGCCGCCATGGCGCAGGAGCTGCCGGCGCTGACCGCCGAGGACGAGGCGCACGAGGTCGACCTGTCGCCCGCCGCGATCATGGCCGCAGCCCTTGAGCTTGAAACCGTGGGCCTGTGGGAGTTCGCGGAGGCGCGGGGCTGATGCCGGCGCCGATGATGCCCACGGTCGACAAGGGCAGGGACACGGACGCGGCGCGGCGGCGATGGTTCGCCGACGCGCCGGTCTGCCCCGAGTGCGGCGAACACCGGGTGAGCGTGGGACAGGCTCGGATCGGCTTCTTCGGTCTGAGCGTCACCTACTTCGACCGCTGCGATGCGTGCCTGCCGACCGAGGTCGCGGACTACTCACGGCAGGTGCGGGCCAACCTGTTGGGCGAGCCCGACCGGGAGGCGGCGAGCTGATGGCGGCGAAGGTGAAGCCGGGCGACATCGCTCGCATGACACGGCGGATGCGCGGCGGGATGCTCGTCGCGCACCGCCGGCAGCGCGGGAACACTCGCGTTGCCGACACGGCAGGGACCATCGACATCAGGCGCGACGGGCGCGACGCCTACCGGGTGAGCGCCACATTCACGGGTGGCGGGGTGCATTGGGCGACCACGCGGCGGGATGCCGAGCGGATCGCCGCCAGCGCAGGCCGCTGGTGGCGCCGGCATCAGGACCAATACCTGACCAACCTCGCGAACGTGCAGGACCCGGGCGACCGGATGCCGCGCGGGTGGACTCCCCCCCGGAGGCGCATCTGATGCGCGCCGTGGACGTAGGAGCGACGGTCGGCGCGGACGGGGTGTTTCTTACCCTGCCTGCCGTGCGGGTGCTGGTGAGCCGCGAGAACGCCGAGCGGCTGCGCGATGCGCTGAGCACGGTCCTGCCGGTGCAGATCGACTTGGAGCATGACCCGCGCGTGAGTGACCTGCAGGTGCTGCGCGCGGCGCGGTCGCTGTTGGGCGAGCGCGGCCAGGACACCGAGAATCTGGCGGTTGCCATCGACCACATCGAGCGCGATGCAGCGGCGGGCCGCGCAGCTACCCAAGGCGGGCCGCAGGCTGCCGAGGACCGGGCGCGGCTGTACCTGCTGAACGTGTGGGGCGATGTGGAGCCGGAGCTGTCCGGGCCGTTCAAGGATGAGCGGGACCGGGTAGAGGCGGCGCAGGACTACCGGCGCGCACACGGCCCCGAGGATGGGCTGTTCCGGGTAGACGCGACCGGCAGCGTGAAGGTGGACACGTTCACCGGCGGCGAGCTTGAGCCTGCGCCGCGGCGCTGCGTGCTGTGCCGGTGCACGGCCACGCGCGAGGTCTACGGCTTCGCGGTGTGCGCCTACCACGTCGACCACACCGAGGACGATGCGCCGTGCCCGGACTGCACCAACGGTCCCTGCCCGGCCTGCGAGGCGTGGGCGGATGGTGGGCGCATTCTGAGCGAGGAACAGTGGGCCGCGGCCGTCGATGCCCTGTGCGCGCCGTGCGGCGTGGCGGGCCGGACGCGGGGGATGCACGCGTGACCGGGCTGGTGCCGGTCGACCTGACCGCGAAGCACATCACCGCCGGGGAGCGCGCCGTGGACCGCCGGTTGAGCCGGGAGTGCAACTGCCCCGTGGCGCATTCGCTCGCCGATGCCGGGTTCGCCAACGTGAAGGCGCGAGCGTGCACCTTCACCGCTGGCGACGTGACCGGCTACCTGCATACCAGCGGCAAGCGGCGGCGCTATGTGCTGCCGCCCGAGGCGGTCGCGTTCATCGAGCGCTTTGACGACAACCGCCCCGTCGACCCGATCACGTTCACCGTGGACGCCGACGACTTCGTGGAGGTCTTCTATGAGTGACGGGCTGACCCCGGAGACCGTGGAAGCTCTGCGGCTGAGCAAGGAGAAGGACTTGGCGGCGGCGCGGCTACTGGACCGCGCCGCCGGCTACGTCGATGCCGGCTGGACGCGGAGCACGGATGCCGTGAACGGCCGCGGCGCGCCGGTGCCGCCGTTCTCGAAGCGTGCGCAGTGCTGGTGTGCGCTCGGCGCCGTACGCGCGGCGCTGGTGCGCACCGGCCTCGTCACGCTCTACCAGGATGCCGAGGGCAACCTGCAATACCCCAGGGCGATGACCCCGTTCGCCGCCTCCGCCTACAGCCGCGCGCTGTGTGCGGCGGCGCAGGCGATGGTCGGGCGCACCCCGAAGCACCCGGCCATGTACGCCTCCGTCGTGACGAACTGGAATGACACCGAGGCGATGAGCGGCGAGACCGTGGCGCGCAAGCTGCGCGACGGCGCCGCGCTGATCTGGCGGCGCATCGAGGACGTGCAGCGCGGCATCCGGGTGGCGGGGGCATGCTGAAGGCGGGCGCAGACAGCTACATCGCGAACTCGCCGGCGCCGACGTTCGGGCTGCACCTGACCCGGACCGCCAACGGCATGGCGTACAACGTGCTGCGCGACGACGAGCCGGCGCCGCTGTTCAGCGGCACCCGGCGCGACGTGAGCGTGTGGCTGCGCGGCTACGGCGCCGCGCTCGCCCACCCCGCCATCGTCGATCTCGCGGCCGTCGTCAACGACGAGGACGCCGGCAACGACGTGCTGCTGGACATGGCCATCCGCGTGGCCGAGCTGCCGCCGGGAGGCGCGTCGTGATCCGGGTGGACGAGTACGGCCCGGCGTGGGCGCACGCGATCATCGAGAAGCTGGACGACGGTTGCACCGGTGCCGAGGCCGTGGCGGTTGCCGCCGAGGATCTGCGCAATCAGGCGGACGAGGCGGCACGCAAGGCGAGCGAGCGCGAGGCGCGCGCGGCCGACCTGGAGCCGCTGATGGGCGCGTGGCTGTGCGCCGGTGACATGGTGCGCGAGCACCGCGAGCACGCCGCCGAGCACCGCCAGTACGCGGCCTACCTGCGCACGCTGGCCGGCGAGGTCGAGAAGCTTCGCGGCGAGTTCATCCCGATTGCGAGGTTGTTGCGATGAGCGGCGCGAAAGACGGCTCTCAGACGCGCCGGGGAGCGCGCGGGTGGTGTGGTCCATGCACCATCTACGCCTGCCGGGCGCGCTGGCGCCGCCTCTGGCGCCCGATTTCGTGCCGTAACGGTGCAGGCGCCGGACCGGCAGGCCACGACGATCCTGGTCGCGTATGGGCTGGCGGTCACGGCGTGGCTGATGGGAGGTCCCGCGGACATGACCAGCTTCGCCTTCGTGGTGCTGCTGCCGACGCTGGCCGGCTACGAAGCTTGCCGGCAATGCGCCGACGAGGCTCCCGGAGGGCGGGAGTGACACGCCCCGGCGACCGTGGAAGGCCACACAAGGGCGGGTCCGACTCCCGCCCGGTCGCGACCGCCGCAACCAAGCGGCACTGGGAGGATAGACACGAATGCCGATCACATCGCCACGGCCGCAGCGTCCGTGGTGCCTCGCTTCGCGCAGCCGGTAGCTGCGCCCGACTCGAACACCAGGACCGCGCCCAACGGATTGACAGGATTCCCAGGCGCGGCCCCCGACCGGCCCCGCGTAGGGCCAAGGAGAACCCGTGAACAACCTTAACAGCATTCTCTTGGAAGGGAACCTGTGCCGCGATCCCGAGCTGCGCCACACGCCGAGCGGCACGCCGCTGTGCACGCTCGTCGTGTCGTCCGTGCGCACCTACAAGCTCGAAGGCGAGCGCACCGAGGAAGTGTCGTTCGTTGAGGCCGTGACCGCCGGGAAGCTGGCGACCGTGTGCGCTGAGCACCTGACCAAGGGCCGTGGCGTGCGCCTGGTCGGTCGTATCAAGCAGGAGCGGTGGGAGGACGCGGACGGCAACGCGCGCTCGAAGGTCGTAATCGTGTGCGAGCACGTCGAGTTCCAGCCCCGTCGAGCGGCCGCCGCTCACCGCCCAACCGGGGAGCGGGAGCGCGAGGCCGTCGCGAGCTAGGGCCCGGATGGCACGGCGGCGCGCAGTGGGCGCACCTGCAGGCGCGGGGTTCGACTCCCCGGCCGCCGTCTACACCGCTCGCGGGAGCAAAAAGGCTCCGGGGCAGGAGGGGCGCATGAGACGTGTCACCTATGGAGTGCTGCTGTTCGCGTTTCTGATCGCGGCACTGTTCGTTGCGGACGGCCTGCAGTCGCCGCAGGAGCCGGAACCGGACCTGTCGTACACGGCGCCGCCGCCGCTGCCGAGCGTGCCGCCGGTCGCGGTGCGCATCGAGGAGATTGACCGGGTGGCGGCGCTGAAGCTGGCCGCGAACGCGCAGTCGTTCATGGCCGGCTACGAGGGGCCGGCATCGGAGGTAGACCAGTGGGCGAAATAGTCATCGTCGCGGGTGCCGTGCTGCTGGTGGGGCTGGCGGTGCCGGCGCTGCGCCAGAGGCTACGGTCGCCGACCGGCCTGCGGAGCGTGCGCATGCGCCGCGCCCGGGAGCTGTAGAGATGCACAACGAAGCAATCACCCTGCCGTTGAGCAAGCTGCTTGCCAACGGCGACGACCTGCGCAGCACGCCGGCGATGGAGGACGCAGACCGCGAGCTGCGCGCCTCCATCGCCGCGCACGGGCTCCTGGAGCCGCTGGTGGTGCGCAGACACGACGAGGCATGGTCCGTGGTCGCCGGCCATCGGCGCTACCGCGCGCTGCGCGCCCTGGCCGAGGCCGGCGAGATCGCGACCGACGCGCCGGTGGGCTGCAGCGTCCTGCATGACGACGTGGACTCGACCGAGGCCGCGCTTGCCGAAAACGTGGTGCGGGTGGCGATGCACCCGGCGGACCAGGTGGTCGCGTTCAAGCGGCTGGCAGACGAGGGCGCGACCGTGGAAGACATCGCCAACCGCTTCGGGCTGCCGCAGAGCACGGTCCAGCGGCGCATGCGCCTGGGCCAGCTTGCGCGGCCGATCCTGGAGGCGTACCGCGACGGGCGCATCCTGGAGGAAGCGGCGCGCGCGTATGCGACCACGCCGGACACCGAGCGCCAGATGCAGGTGTGGCAACAGATCGAGAGCGACGAGTCGTACGGCGGCGGGCAACACTACGCCAACCGCATCCTGCGCCACCTGCAGGAGGAGCGGCTGCGCTCGGACAGTCCCCTGGCGCAGTTCGTCGGCACCGATGAGTACGCGAAGGCCGGCGGATCGAGCGAACAGACGCTGTTCCAGGACTACGCGGTGCTGCAGGACGCGGGCCTCGCCCTGCGCCTGGCGCGCGAGAAGCTGGCCGCGGCGGCGGACGCGGTGCTGGCTGAGGGCTGGAAGTGGGTGGAGACGAGCGCCGACCAGGATACCTGGAAGTTCCGCCAGTCGTGCCGCCAGACGTACCCGCAGCGACACCGGCGCGAGCCCACGCCCGAGGAACAGGCCGTCCTGGACAGGATCGAGGCGTTGGGCAACAAGTGGGAGGCCGAGGGCCTGGACTACGACGAGCTGAACCCCGAGGAACAGCGCGAGTGGGACGAGGCGAGCGAGGCGAGCGAGGCGGCCGACGCGGTAGATGCCGCGGTGGAACAGCGCACGTTCACGCCGGCACAGAAGGCGGCGAGCGGCGTGCTCATCGGCATCGGCCACGGCGGCCAGCTTGAGCGCATCGAGGGGTTGGTCCGCAAGGGCGACCCGATGCCCGGCGAAGCTCCCGCCACCACCAGCGGCACGGCCACGACAAGCACAGCGCACACCGGAGAGCAGCCGCCACCCAAGCCGAAGGGGTACAGCCAGAAGCTCAAAGACAACATCATGAACCTGCGCAACGGGGTGCTGCGCGCGGTCCTGCACGAGCAGCCGGAGGTTGCGATGGATGCGCTGGTGTTCTCGATGGTCCTGGCACTGCACACCGGCGCGAGCCACTACGACGGCAATGGGCGCGGCTTCTACCCCGGCCTGCCGCTGGCGGTGGAGCGCAAGCACAATCCGCGCCTGGGCGTGCCCGATGGCTCCGACGAGATCAAGGCCTACCTGGAGCACCCGGCGTGGCACCCGCCGTTCATCGACCCGCAGCTCAGCATCGGGGAGATGTTCGAGGCGTACCGGGCGCTGCCGCCCGACAGCAAGGCGCTGGTGACGAGCGCCGTGGTGACGCGGCTGCTGGTCGACCATCCCGGCGGTGATGATGCCGTCTACGACATGCACGCGGCGATCGCGGCGGAGACGCAGCCCCGGTGGGCTGACCGGCTGCTGGCGGTCGACGAGAACGTGTGGAGCGTGGATGTCATCTGGTCGAAGCTTCGCAAGGACCAGATCATCGACGAGTGCCGACCCTACCTCGGCGACGAGTGGGCGGCCGGCGCGGCGGACATGAAGAAGGGACAGTTGGCGCTGGACGCGACGAAGCGCATGCGCGCGCACCCCGGCTGGCTGCCGAAGGGCTTTGATGCCGCCCGTCCCGAACGCGAGTCCTGAGTGCGCGTGAAGCACCTGCTGCGCGCGCACCTGGGCGCCTGCGCCGGTTCGAGTCCGGGCGCAGCTATCGCGGGCCGGGGGATGATCGCCCCCCAATCTGCCCGCACAGGAGGAACCGATGACACGATTTTCGGTTCTGTTGAGCGCCGTGGCCCTGGTCGCTGCCATCGCCGCCATGAGCGCCGGAGGCAGCGGCATCAGGGATGTGGTCGACCCCGATCTCACCGATGAGGTCGAAGTCATGCTGGCGCAGTCCCCGCTGCGCGAGTTCGCCGGTGTTGCGCCGCTCGCGGCGGAGCCGTCGACCGCGGCCCCGTACAGCGTTGCGCCGCTCGCCGGGCGCGCGTTCGTCGAGGGCGGCTACCTGCCGTTGACCGACCTGGACGCGCTGTACGGTGTGGACGGCTACGGCGTGCCCGCCGTAGTGGCGCCTGCGCCCGCGCACGTCGAGCCGCCGGCCGATCTGGTCGACGACACCCCGGCCCTGATCGTTTCGGCGTGGGCCAACCCGCCTCCGGACGCCAAGTAGGTGGAGGTACTGATCGGCGCGGCCGCCCTGGTGGCGGCCGCGCTACTGGTGTGGGCGGTCGCGCGGCTGACGCTGCGGCCGTTTCTGCGCCGGAGATGGCCCGAGGATGCCGGCGACGGCTCCTGAGCGGTCCAACGTTCCGCAGGCCAGCATTGGCGGCGACGAACACCGTGTGCGACCCGATTCGGGTACGGGGCTCGAGTCCTCGCGCCACCCAAACCGCCCCCGCCGGGGCGAGAACTCACAGGAGGAACCGATCATGCTCGCTACCAACCACAGGAAGCCCAGGCGCTTCTATTCCGCACGCCTCCCCTGGCGGCACCGCCGACGCTGGCTCGCGCCCTACGTCGGCGGCACCAACGTCCTCTGTGTCTACCATGGGGACGACGGGTCTTGGTGGAGTGACGGCAGTGCCGTGTTCCGAGGCACCGTCCCCACCTACCTGCGCCGCGCATATCTCCACGCCGGCATGCCCGCCGAGACCGTAGTGGAACGATTGCAACCGTTTCACCCTCCTTCCGAAGCGCATCCTCTGATCCGTGCCCGGCTCGATGAGCCGGTCGCTACCTACCGGATCAACTTCGACGCCGGCTCCCACGGTTCCATTCCGGTCGACGTGTTCGCCACCGGCGATGCCGCCTGTCCGGAGATCCACGTCGACGCCCGCTACGTCGCCCACGCGCTCGATAGGTTCGAGGACTGCTCATTCTGGAATCTGGACAACGCCGGCATCGCCGTGCGCGACCGCCTCGGATACCAGATCGTCGGCCTCATCCCGCGCCGACAGGTGCCGCCGGCCGACGCCCACCGTACCGGAGGCACACTGTGACGGAGATCGTGGCCGCTCCCGACGAGCGCGGGATCGTACCCATCGTCGCCGCTCCCGGCTCCCCCGATCAGAACCCGGCCATCGTATACTTGGCCGGCAAGGCTTCGGAGGTCGGCCGGCGCGGCCTGCGCCGTTCCCTCGACCGGGCAGCCGAGATCTTCACAGGCGGTCTCGCCACCAGCGCGTTCTTAGTCGATTGGACCGAGGTCCGGTACCAGCACGTCGCCGCCCTGCGCGCGATCCTCCTCGACGACGATGCCAAGCCCGCCACCATCAACCACGTGCTCTCGGCAGTGCGCGGCACAATCAAGGAAGCTTGGCGCCTCGGCCTCGTCGATGCCGAGACCAAGGAGCGCGTCGCCGATGTGCCCAACGTCAAGGCGCACACACTCCCCGCCGGCCGCCACGTCGACGCCGGCGAGGTTGCCGCGCTGTTCCGCGCCTGCGGCGACGATCCCGCGGGCGCTCGTGACGCGGCCATCCTCGCCCTGCTGTACGGTTGCGGGCTGCGCCGCAGCGAGGCCGTAGCACTGCTGCTCGACGACTACGACGACGGCCGGGTCACCATCCGCAACGGCAAGGGCAGGAAAGACCGCAACGTCTTTTGCCCCACCGGCGGGCGCGAGGCCATCGAAGCCTGGATCGCTCGCCGCGGCTCCTGGCCGGGCGCGCTGCTGTGCCCGGTACGCAAGGGCGGCCACGTCCAACAGCGCGCCATGACCGACCAGGCGGTGCTGCTGCGCCTGCGGCAGTTGGCCGGAAGGGCCGGCGTGAAGCCGCTGACCCCGCACGACCTGCGCCGTTCCTTCGTGGGCGAGCTGCTCGACGCCGGCGCCGACATCAGCTCCGTCCAGGGCCTCGCCGGCCACTCGTCGGTCGACACCACCCAGCGTTACGACCGCCGCCCCGATGAAGCCAAGCGGCGCACCGCCCAACTGCTACACGTGCCGTTCGCGGCGCCGCTGTCGCCAGCGGGTGGCGATTCAATTCCGGCGCCGGTGCAGGATGATCCCGCATCCGCTCCCGAACCGGCCGACAACCCGCACGGGTAGTACGTAGAATGCAAGGGGAGAGGTATCCGGACCCCTCGTGGGTCGGGGTGCGGTAAAACTCGCCTCTCCCCTTCCTACCAGCGAATGTGTATCCCGTGCTTGCGGAGGTACCGCTCGACGGCTTCCACGATGGATTCGTGGTGTGTCCGTGCGGCCTTCAGCCGGATGTCCTGGAGGCGGTGGTCTATGTGCCTCAGGGGAACCCGGTGACTGCTACCGAGCAGGAGCCCGGTTCCGACGACGATGATGATGATCGTGGCCGTTATGGTCGCGATCGCCGTGATTGCTTCACTCATGGCGACCTCCACTCACAACGTTATCGAGGGCCTGCGACGAATGTCAAGCTGTCTACCCACCTCACCTGCTGGAGGATACCGCACCCGATCCCGCTTCCGAACCGGCCCGAACCGCCCGAACCAAGTTGAGCCGAGCCCACGAACGTGGCTTACTGATAGGGACGATTTCGTCCACTTAGCCGCCGAACTCTCCTCCCAGGGATCGTTTCAACCCGGCGTCCTTTCTTTGCCCTCCGCGCGGCGTCCGCTACGCAGCACCTCGCACGGATGCACCGGCCGCATTGCCTTTCCCAGGCGACTCCTCTATCTGCCTGTCCGTCACGCTTCCCGTCCTGCCGTCGTATCCACGCGGGAGCTGCTCCCCCACGTCATCGCCATCTATGCCATCAAACAGGTCGCCTGTCTCGCTGCCTGTCAACGTACCATTATCGGGCGGGTCTCCCACACTGTCGAGAAACTCTTCGGCTGTCTTTCGCAAGACGATCCCCGTGCCCCTCTCCAGGAACCGCGCCCACTTCACGGCCCGCTCTCTTCTATCGGGCGGTTGCGTCTTGTCCCCCGCTATATCCAAGAACTTCCCAGGATGGAACCTCTCCCTTGGCGATCCCGCGGGAACGCTCGCTACGCCTCCGCGTATCTCTCCGGCTTCGCTTTGCGGGTGCGCGACCGGCTTCATTGTCCAGCCGCGCCAGCCGCGTACGTTCTTGCCATTGACGGTCGTCACCTTGGGTTCCCGAAGTTTGCCCAGCATGTACTCTCGCAGAACTCCACTCAGATTGCGCTTAGAGATTCCGCCGGTCTCCTGTATTCGATCCGGGTTGCCAGTCTCTCTGTTGTGCTCACACCAACCGGCCCACAGTTCGGCCACCGTCAAGACTCCTGCTCCCTGAACAATGCGTTCTGCGAACTCACCTATTTTGTCGACATTCCCCAACACTCGCTCCAACGTATACCTCTTCACGTCGTCAGGTTCTTCGGGCGGCACGCGTGCTGTCGCGGACGCTGCTGCCATCACCAGCCGGGCAAGCAATGCCCGCGCGAACTCTTCCGTTTCCACCGTGTCTTTCATCCCCGGGTCGGGATTTGGCAACGTCGGATACGGGAGCCGTCTGAAACGGTCCGCCAGCGCCTCGTCTCTCAGCTGCAAGTGCGGCTCCGATCCCTCGTTGCAGATGAACATCACCGTCGCCGTCACCCGTTCCGTACGTTCAGCCTGGTACAGCGGGCGGAAGGTCTGTCCTCCATCACCGCTCAACCGTTTGAGTAACGGGCCTGCGACCCTCAAGTTCGCCACCTCGTCGAAAATCGCCAATCGGACCGGTGCGGTGAAACACTCCATCTCCGGTGATAGGCCGGCGTTGCGACCACGTGTCGGCGCCAGTGCCGTATCGCCAGGTCGTCTCATGTACGGTCCAAGACACCGTTCGAGAGCGTTTGCCACAGTACTCTTCCCTCCGCTCTTCGGCCCTACGACAACATAGAACCGGCGCGATGGGTGGCCACGCAGGTGGAAGCCAAATACACGCCACCACCACGCCTCAACTTCAGGCGGCAGGTGAGCGAACAGACCCTGTATGGCCGCGTGCGTTGCCGTCAAATCGAACTCAACATGGGTACGTACCGTGAGCAACGCTGCGCGGCCTTCTTCAGGCGGCAGCAAACGACCCGCGTGAAGATCCACCACTCCGTTGGCGACCCCCATATATTGGAGTTTCGCGTCCAACGCATGGGGAGGGCACGCGACTACCTGCCCCGCCTTCCCGGGCAGGCCGTCGCGCCGCAGTTGGTCGAGAGCTGTTGCCGCTTCCTTCCGTATGCCTTCAAGCGTCCTCGGCTCCTGCAACTTGTTCAAGGCGTTCAGCGTGGAGATCCAGTGCTGCGGGGCCACCCGGTCAAGGCCCCCCCGCCGGGCCTTTTCGATCAGATGCTCGGCCGTATCTGACATCCACCCTAGCAGGGTGGTCGTCCCCGTCGTCCAGATGCCGTACTCGTCCGCCACCCGAAGATCGGACACCCTGCCGTCCGTGTCGTGGACCACAAGAAGCCGATCCCCGTACATCATCAGGAGACGCTTGGCGTTCAGCAGGCTGGTTACGCCGTAGGTGTTCTTTCTCACCGCGTACAGGTCCAGGTCGCTATCTCGCTGCCGATGGACCACCTCCGGCGAGGTGCGATCGACCGAATGGGTCCCTTCGACCTGCCTGTCCGCCTGATCGCATCCAACCTTCCGCACCCGTTTCCCAACATTGTCTTGTTGGAAATTCATCGTAGGCTCCTAGCAGAACCGATTCAGCTACCCAACTACACTGTCACACACTATTGTCGAGAGTCAAGGCGGCCCTCGCAGTCGTGAGTGGATTTTCCTGCAACAGTGTAGGATATGTGCGTTGTGTAGCGGCCGAAGCTGGTACCGTCGCGGATGCGCCCGAGAGCCACTGCAGCTCCCGGACCATGGGCGACGTGGTGTGAGCTTGGCCACGGACCGTGCAGGGCGCAGGTGCGAGCCGCGGGGCCGCGGGACCGGGCTGGTACCCAGCACAGAGCCCCCTTGGTCAGCCGAGCGCCTGAGCTGGGTTGCCGCTTGGCCTCGGAGGCCCGTGCGGCTAGGTGATCGTGTGGGGTCGCTATCGCTCTTTTTCGAACCGGAGCTGGCCACGCTACCTACTCCCCTTCCACCGAACGGTTTCTCGTCACACGCCGCTGGCACCGGTGGGTGGAGCAGCGCGCCGAGCTCTCGACACTCGCCAACACAGTGAAGCCGGGCATCTTCGCTTGCGCGACACGGCCCCGGAGGTTGGTGAGCAGGGGAGCGAGCGCGGAAGCTGACGGAGGGCCTCCATGTTCGCACTTGCCCCCACGCGCACGCGCCCAGGTAGCGTCTTGCGGATCAATCGGACGTTCGGACCGGTCCGCGCGCTCGGGGGGCCGCCGGGGACTGAGCGGGGGGTCGGGGGGCGGGTCGGGCGGGGGCCTCACGGCGGGGGGGGGCCGGGAGCGGAGCGTGGGGTGGGGGGGCGGGTCGGGCGGGAGCCTCACGCGGGGCGGCGCGAGGCCATGAGCGTGAGCCTGTGAGCCGGTGCCGGAGCAGAAGCCCAGCGGACTGCCCGTCTGCACGCCTATGAGCCCATGAGAGAGCGCAGGGGCGCGGCGGCTACGTGCCCCCCGACGCACAGGGATAGCACAGGGGACCGGGGGCGAGCCGGGGGGCGCTGGCCCTGGCTGCCGGGCTGCCGGGCTGCCGACCGGGCGCGGGGCGGGGCTGGCTGGTCCCCACGCGCGCGCCCAGGTAGCGGCGGCTCGGGGGTGCAGGGTCGCAGACCGGTCCGGACCGAAAGCCGCTGAAAAGGTACATCGAACGGGTACGGGTCTGAACGGGCCGGAACGGGCTGCGGACCCCCGGACAGGGACCAGGTGCGGCCGGGGAGCAAAAGCACTATGAGACAAACAGGCAAGTCTTTGAATGGTCGGGAGTTGCGCCGAAGGGCGCGCCGCAGAGGGTTGTCGCGAAGCACCTCGACACGCTCTAGGACAGGCAGATAAACGGAAGGAGAGTATGCTCAAGTGCCCACCCCCTGAGAGTCTCACGCCACGAGAGGCCGCCGCGAGCAGTGGATCGACCATCGTGCCCAAGGTCTCCCGGCGGTGCCTAGGACCGTCCGAGCAGAGGCCGGGAGGTACGCCCTTCCAGTTGGCACCCCTAACCCCCGTTCATGAGTATAATGAGGGTCGCCATCGTCCCAGAGCGTAAGAAACAGAAATATGATACAAGGGCTGTTAGAGTTAGACTATTCTCCGGTAGAGCAAGACGGACGCAATTCATAGAGTGGCTGAGTTACCGAAAATAGAGGTAAAGATCAATATTCTTGGCGACTACGTGCAGATCCTACGGACGCGCCTCGTTTACAAGTTCGGCTATCCTGTTTGGCCAGTCGATAGCATCGAGGACGATTATAGCCTGATCTTGGCGTATTTTCGATTGCTTCGTCGCCTTGTATCGAATGTGCGACGCACAGTCGTCAAAGCCAAGAGTTTCGTGTGCCCACCAAAGTATGTTGATATACTTGCGAAAATTGAAAGAAAGATCAGGAGCGGCGAGAACATCAACGCCTACCTTAGTAGAAAGCTGATCAGGATTGACTATAATGATCCGCTAATGAACGACTGGGGGATTCAACATCTTCATCTTGGCGAACGTGTGATCACTGAGGGTGAACACAAGGGATTCATCCAAGGTACGCCAGAACTACTCTATGTATATTTTGATAAACAATCCGCCTACTTCGTAGCGATACTTGACCATCGCAGCTTTTCCAAACAGTATCTGATCCAGACTATGCACGATAATTGGCCGCACGTATTGGAGCCATACCGTGATCCGAATATCATTTCGGTATATCCGAGGAATCCCACGAGTGAGGAGCTTCACAAGTTAAGGAAAGCCAATCTTAATTTCGGTATCGTTACCGTATCTGACGGAACCACGTACGTGTTGATAGGCGGTGGGGTAGCGACGTCAGGGGACAACATTATGGATGTAAGACGAACAAACCATTTGCACAGGTGGGCACATCATCAGACGAATACGATCAAAAAGCAAATTCCAGAGATCATAGTGGGACTAAGGACGCGCGGTCTCGAAATTGTTGAGCCAATCGTCTTGCGACTTTCGATAGAGAATGAGGCTGAAAAGAAGTGGTCCCTAATTGATCACAATAATCGTTTCCATATCCCAATAGCGGGACCGTGGGTAATGACGAAGCGTGAGTGATGGGTATTCCACCCAATGTCGATCACGGGTTAGGCGTGCCTTCCAGTTACCGTGGTATCACCTGACTCGTCCGAGGCGCATAGAGGCCGTCTCGCGGTTGAGCAATCGCTCCACGCACGCCATCATCTGGCCGATGCGCCGTTGTTCAGCTTGCGCCCAACCCGATCGAGTTGCGATTGACGCTGTGCTGTTGCAGGGAGTCTCCCTTCGCACCGTCGCCGGCCGCTACGGTGTCAACTACAGCGCCCTGTACCGCCACCGCATCCAGCACGTGGACGCGCCCACGGTGGGCGACATCGTGGAACCGGCTGGCGACGGCGATGTTTGGCGAGAGTGGGTCGGCACCGAATGGCAGCGGATTGCCGTTCCGCGGCGAGAGCACCTCGTCGAAGTCAAGGGCCGGCCCGACGACGCCCGCTGGCGCACCGGCTGGATCCTTGCGGGTCCTCGCTCCCTACCCGTTCTCAAGAAAGTCTACCGGCGCCGGCGGCCGAGATGACTCACCGCCGCTGCGCTGTTTTGTTCATAGGCTTCGTCCATATCGAAACAATTGGAAGGAGCACAAGCGGTTTCCTCAGAACCCTCCGCCGGGGTTCAGTTCCTCGCGCTGGCCGGTCACGGGGTCGAGGAGGTACTTCGTCCCGGTTCGTTTTGTCGACGATTATCCGCAGCACAGCGGCGCGGCGCGCTTTCTCTTCCTGTTTCGCGGTCGCTGCTGCCTCGATGCGTTCGCGCTGGTGTTGCCTGCGGCGTCTCTCGTTCCGCTTCGCGTTGAGTTGAGCTCCTTCCTGTGGGATCTGAGGTAGCTCCGATTTATAGTCCGGCCGCTTCAGGCGGATCTGTTCGGCGGCGCATGTTGGTCAGCGTTTCCGCCAGCGGGAGATCTTCGCTTTACATGGTCGGTCGGCAACCCCGATGCACTGCTTCGATTCCTGCCGCGCGGTGGCGCCGGGCAGTTTCTCCATCGAGTCGCCGTCGGGCACGGGAACTCCCGGATGCTCGTCCATCCACCGGCTGAGCTAGGCCAGCTCGCCCTGACACAGGTCCGCAGCGTTCTTGTCGCTACCCCTGATGCCAAGGTTGGCCTTGCGCCAAGCCAAGGCATTGTGGCAATCCCCGGCGAGATAGACGACGAGCTTCCGGGCACGCTGCAGGCGCTGCCGCTCAGTCATACCGAGGCCCCTGGCGTCCGGTGGTGTCGAGTCGGCCCGCGCCAGGCTAGCGCTCGAACGACTTGATGTTCGACCCGTTGCGGCTCACGGTGCCGCCAGGACGAGCTCGTACCACGGACAATTCGTGGGCGCGTTTCACCCGGTCCCGCTGCCGCGGTCAGGGCATCAACCGGGCCGCTGGGGGAGAATCGAGCGCTGTCGATGTAGTCGGGTCGGCATTCGCGGGCACGGTTCATCGCGGCGTTTCCATGCCCGCGAATTGGGCTTCAGCCCTACGCAGACAATACCTCCCAGCGGCGAAGCTGGAAGACGCGCCGGAGAACCGCCATCGAGCGCTTGTCGTGAATCAAGGCGATCAGCAGACGCCGGCTCAGAACCATCAGACCATCTTCTGCGAGGCTCGCACCAGCCGCCTCATGACGAGGCCGGCCCTTCACGACGCGCGCGAGCGAGAACCAAAACATAAGACTGCTACGACCCCGTCGATCTCGCGGGACGCGGGCCGGACCGCCGGCAATCGGACGGCCGCCACAAGCTCAGCAGAACATCCGCACCCTGACTCGCCAGCGTTACCGGGACGCAACGGGGCCAGCGCCGGGGTGCTTTCCCGGCGTTCGCGGCGCGCTGGCACCCTTGTCTGCGTGTCCCCGACCGGTCGCCCACCAATCCACACAGCCAGCAGTTCCCTTTGGCGCCCATGGCCGTCCAGGTCGGCAACATCGTCGTCGCCCCGCGTCAGGGGTCAACAACTTTCAATTGCACCCCTGGCCGTGCTGCTGTAGGATGCTCGGCGAAACCAGTTCATCGCGTCTCGGTTCATGCCGGGTCGCTGGTGAATACAACAGCTCCGTGTGGAGCAGGGAGTAGCTACCCGGCTCCGGGGTGAATATACCAGACCCTGACACACCTATGCTCTGAGCACGTGGTGAACTGGTTTCAAAACGGCCCGGCGCCTTCTGGCCGGGCCAGGAGGAACGCATGAATCATCGCGTGTTCAGGACCGTCCTATTCGGACTGGTCATCGTATTTGCTTTGGCTGCCTGCAGCAGCGGACCAGGCAGCTCGCCGCAAGGACCACAAGCGCCGCAGGAACCACCCGACGATCCAGGGGGCCAGCCTCTTACCTGGGCCGACGTTCTGCGAGAATCCCAGGTAGAGAAGGCTGTCTACGGGCTCGGATTCTACCTGCCCGATGGAAGGAACTACATCGTCGGCACCGGGTTCGCCGCCTACTACACGAATGCGCTGTGGACCAACGCGCACGTCGCCGATGGGCTGCTCGAAGTCCTGAATGCCATTGCTCACCTGCAGCCTGTCGCCATCGCCGTGCAGTCTGGGTCTGTAGTAGGAGGAGCCGGAACATATCTGTTGACCCGGTACGATGTACACCCAGAATACGATGGGACCCCAGGATCCCCTGATCTTGCTTCGGTGGATATCTATATCGATGGGGAGTTGCCAGTGGTCTTGGATCTCTTGCCTCGAGAGTTCACCAGCCAACTTGAGGTGGGAGAGCCGATTGCAACGATGGGATTCCCCGGTGAGATCAGTAATCCGTACACAGCCGCTCCGATCGCCACCTTCAAGGAGGGCACAATCAGCGCACTGCGTCCGTTCTCGAACGTAGCACCAACACCAGAGAACACCACGCTGGTACAGCACAATCTCGGAACAACTGGAGGAACCAGCGGAAGTCCGATCATAGATGGATATGGTCTCGTGATCGCTGTCAATCACGCCGGTACGGAGGTGCTCGTGTATGACCAACGAACGGGGCAGCCCCAGAGAGTGACAACAGGGGCGCTTGGTTTCGGCATACGGGCCGACGAAGTATGGACGATGGTCGCGATCTGTTCGAAGCATCATCCTGGGCCTCCACCCGGCGTGTCGCTACATCCAAAAGGGCCACTCTCCACAGCTACCAAGCGTTCCCAGAGAACTGGGACGGCACGACGATTATGCCGGCCACCAAGACGGAATAGAATCGCTAATGTGCTTCATGGAGAACGAGGCGATCCACGCTGAGGTCAAGAACGGCGCGATGAAGCCTCCCTGTACTCTCACCCGTAACCAGGGGGTGACGGTGAGCCTCTACCCGTACGCCAAGGGAGAGGAGGGCAGAGTCGAACGCGCGGTGTTGTCTGAGAGCTTCAAGGTAGACCGAGAGGTTGCCAACGATTGGAACAGACTCAGAGAGCAAGCCGGCGGTAGACGTTCCAAGCGACTGATGACTGATGAACGTCGTCCCAGAGCTTATACCTGGAGTGACCGCGGTCGAGCTCTAGCCCGGTCCGAAGTGCATACCCATGTCAGGGTAAAACGATTCGCAAGGAAATCCTGATGAAGGAGATAGCACGCGACTTGGTGATTGCCGTTGCTGCCGTACTGCTGCTCGCTTCGTGTACGAGCGTAGCATCGACCAAACTGACTAGCCACTCGGCAAAGGTGTTCGTGAGGGCGACCGATGGATGGGGATGCGGGGCGGCTTGCGTTCAGCGTATAGCGATGGAACAGGCATCGGTCGTCACCATCCGGTGCGGGTTCGATCGATTTCTGGTCCAGGGTACTGACTCCGGTGTCGCCACGATTGGTGGACAATACGGAGGTAGCGCTTCTGTGGAAGAAATCATCTTCGACATGTACCTTGCGGCTCAGGCGCCAGAAAGCGCTCTAGATGCGCGTGCACAACTGGGGGAGGACTGGGAAGAGATAGTGGAGCGAGAGGAGCACCCCGTGACGGGGTGCTGAGGAGAGCAACCCAAGGGAGCAAGATGCGAGAGCCCCCTCGCGCGGGCGTATCACATTGAGGGGCAATGGCGTTGGCGCGCCGGGTTGCGCCTCAAGAAACCTTCCATCAGAAGCGCATGCGTGCAGCTGAGCTTTCGCTCCTCCGTCAAGTCGGCGAAGGAGTGGACTCGTGGATACTGACATGAAAGACTATCTCTCGTGCAGTTTGGTGGTTGGCGCGGTCCGGATGACCTTCGTGGGCGACCCATTGCCTGCGCGAAGTCGACACAAGCGATGGGTATCGGCTCTCTCCAAGAAGATGGAGCGCGCAGAGATGGGCGGCGCGCGACGACGTGTCGGTCGTCTGAGCAGGTTGTCAGTCTCGGAAGCATGGGCAAAGCCGGCTAGTGTACCGTACCGTATCGTAAGTCATTGACCAGTAGATCGGGAATGTGCTACGGTTCGCCCCGTACCAGGGAGGATCGAAGTGGCGAACCATCATACCCGGCAGATTCCAGAACCGTCTGATGAGCAACTGCAGGAATTGCAGCGCTGGGTAAGACGAACGACGACATCGCAGGCGCTGGCCTTGCGAGCGCGGATCATCCTGGAGACCACGGCCGGGAAGAGTGACATGGAAGTAGCTGACGAACTTGGCACC
>MKWU01000279.1_pt1 | contig 96639 bp, 90 predicted proteins | sample 809101 | NCBI WGS metagenome assembly MKWU01 (sample SAMN05860141, study PRJNA318959) | sponge metagenome | host: Aplysina aerophoba | place: Slovenia: Piran, Adriatic Sea, Gulf of Piran | collected 2013-05-07
CGCTTCGCCGCATTAGTCCCGTTGCCCACCGACAACACCTGACTCAACTCGCCGCTCGCCACCGACCGGCCGTCCACCTCCACCGACGCACCCACAGCAGCAGCCGTCGCCCGCACCCGCACCCGCGGCGTAAACGCCGCCGACGCCCCATAACCCAACACCGAGGAATCAAACGTCGGCACCAACCCCACCACCGGCATCGGCGCTGACTCCCCCGAGAAACCCGTCACCACCAAACCGCTCAACGACGCATCAGACGACCCGCCCGACGACCCGCCCTGCTGCGCCGCAACCGGCGGCGCCAACAACGTCCCAACCAACACAACAATCAATACCCCAACCAACCCACTGAACCACCGTTTCAGACAACAGTTGTTAATTGACAGCATCTGTCTACTCCCGTCACCGAATTTCAGTTGCGAATACCCTAGCTGCTGTAGCCTGTTCCTACTAGTCCTGATTCTTCATGGAGTGAACCGCCGAGGCATAACCCGAGCCTCCGGTAAACCAGGGCGACTCGAAGTTCAGAGAATCAGGGCTAGCGGGCGTTGGTAATCTCGGGAGGCAGCCGCCGGCCCCAGCCGGTGGCCCGTTCCCACGCATGGGCCAGCTCGAGAACGGAGCGGTCGGCGCGATACCTGCCCACCAGCTGCAGACCGACCGGTAGCCCGTCGGGTGTGAAGCCACCCGGGACAGAGATGGCGGGGTGGGTCGTCACCGTGATGTCGCTGCACGCGCGCATCCAGTCGATGTACGTCTCCATCGGGGTCCCGTCGATCTCGGTGGGATACTCCACATCCACGGGGAACGGAGGCACCTGCGTGACCGGCGCGGCCAGGAAGTCGAATCCTCCCCGCTTGGGCCTCATGAAGTCATGAACGCGAGCGACCAGTTGGCGATGCCGGCGGCAGGTCTCGGCGTAGTCGGAGATCGTCATCTTCAGCCCGGCCTCGACATTCCAGATCACGGTCGCCTTCATCAGGTCCCGGTGTCGGGCCAGCAGCGGGGCGAATCCGACCGCGAACAACCATGCCCTGCGGGCATGGAAGATCTCGGCGGCGCCGGACAGATCCGGCCAGGTCTCGACGACCTCGCAACCCAGATCGGTAAGCAGGTCGGGAGCGTCTTGCAGAGCCGTCCTGATGGCGGGATCGACCGGGAGCCCGCCCGCATCGGGCGACCAGGCCACTCTGGCGCTGGTCAGGTCCCGTTCCAGCGAGCCGGCCAAGGCGTCCGGCGACTGGTCGATGGAGATCGGGGAACGAGGATCCGGGCCGGCCATGGCCCGGAGGTGGAGGGCGATGTCCGCCACGGTCCGGGCCATCGGGCCCTCCACCGGGAGGGGAGACCACGGATCATGGGCGGTGATGGACGGTACGCGACCGGGCGACGGGCGGAACCCGACGATGTTGCAGAAAGCGGCGGGATTGCGAAGCGACCCGCCCAGATCGGTCCCGTCGCATAGCGGGAGCATCCGGGCCGCCAGCGCGGCGGCTGCGCCTCCACTGCTGCCGCCCGGTGTCCGGGTGAGCCCGTAGGGGTTGCGGGTGGGGCCGAAGACGGGATTGAAGGTGTGGGATCCGGCGCCGAACTCGGGCGTATTGGTCTTGCCCACGGTCACCGCGCCGGCCGAGCGCTGGCGCTCCACGATCAGCGAGTCGGACGGAGGGAGGAAATCGGAGAAGATGGGTGAGCCGAAGGTGGTGCGGATGCCGGCCGTGGACAACAGGTCCTTGTGAGCCACGGGCAAGCCGTGCAGTAGTCCTAATGATTCGCCACGGGCGTGCGCCTCGTCCGCGGCGGCTGCGCGTTCCAGGGCAAGTTCGGGCGTCAGGGTCACCAGGGCGTTGATGATCGGGTTGATAGCGTCGATCCGGGACAGGTGGACGTCGAGCAGCTCACGGGCACTGAGTTGCCCTCCGGCCAGCAGAGACGCCATCTCGGTGGCTGTGAGAAAGCAGAGATCCATGAGCTCATTTGACCACATCCGGCCCGGGTCCGTTCCGGTCGTGTCCGGTTACCCTCTCGGGCTGTAATCCTGTATCCGAACAACCCTCCCGAGGCGTTCTGTGCGAATCTTTCCGGCGATAGATGTGCTTGACGGTGGTGTGGTGCGCCTCTTCCAGGGTGACTACGGGCGGGTCACCCGGTACGGGAAGTCGATCGGCGACCAACTCGAGGCCTGGAAGGAGGCCGGGTCCGGATGGGTGCACGTCATCGACCTCGATGGGGCCAGGTCGGGACAGCCCGACCCGTCCCTTTGGCGCCAGGTAGCCGGCCGAGGGGTGCGGGTCCAACTCGGCGGGGGTATCCGGAGCGCCGATGACGCGGTCGCAGCACTCGAGTCCGGCATAGACCGGGTGATCATGGGCACCAGCGCGGTTTGGTCGCCGGGCGTTCTGGCATCGATCATCGAGCGAGCCTCGCCCGACCGCGTGGTGGCGGCGGTCGACGTCAGGGACGGTCGGGCCGGAGGCCAGGGCTGGCTGGACGGCGGCAGGGACTTCGAGCAGGTGGTCGCGGGTGCTCTGGAGGCAGGAGTGTCGAGGTTCCTGGTAACCGCCATCGCTCGCGACGGCGCCATGAGCGGTCCCGACCTGGAGCTACTCGAAGCGGTCCGCCGCCGCGCTCCGGATGCCGAGCTTATGGCCGCCGGAGGCATCGCGACGATGGACGACCTGCGCGATCTGGCGGCCAGGGGCATCGACGGGGCGGTGATCGGACGGGCCCTCTACGAAGGTGGGATCCACCTGACCGGAGCGCTCGGGGAGTTCCCGGGTTAATGGTCTGCCGACGGAGTGACCTGGCGTGCGCTCGCGAGCCTTCGACGCCTCTCGCCGCATTCCACTTCCTTTGACTTACCGCTGCGGATACGGCGCGTCTCCAAGCGCGCCGACGCGCCGCACAGTCGCTCGGGACGCAATGATTTCGCGTTCTCCCGCAGAATACGTCACAGGCCGTCCTTATGTTGTCTATTGCCAAGCACCAACACCGGCCGATAGTATAGACCGATTCGATTCGGCCGGCCCGAAGGGAACACACGAGCTCAACGGAGCGGAGGCTATCTCCCGGCCGCCGGCCGGCATGGCCGACCACGTTCCGAACGGCACGGCGGAGGAGGCGGGGGAGGGTCCCGGTGAGGATCACCGTTTGGGGGCTCTCCGCGTTTGGGCGGGTTGTTCGCGTTCTCCCGGAAAGGGGTTGAAGGAGTCTGCCCTGGGAACAACGCTTCTGATGTTGGCCCAGGGGGAGCATGTGGTAGCACACGCTTTGAGGCTACGAGGCGGCCGACTCAGCCTTGCCGCTTCTCGGCCGGATAGGTGGCGGTAGGCCCCGACTCCTATTCCCGGACGTCGGGAGGCGCCAACGAGTCGCTCACCAGGCGATCCACCACCGCTCGTAGCGCCTCACTCTCGTCGGCGCCCGACTCCAATGCCTCCCTGTACACGGCTAGCTGGACATCGGCCGAGGTGCCCCGCTTGAGGATGGTCCGGGTATGTTCCACTTCGGCCACGCAGCCGAGTACTTCGGCATCGGGCCGGACCAGCTCGATCATCTCTTCCATCAGCCCGGGGAATGGCACCAGGATGCCCTTGCCGAAGTCGACCAGGCTGCCGGCGATCCCGTATCGCTGGGCCCGCCAGAGGTTCTCCCCGACCAGGAAGTTGGCGTAGCTCCTCCAGCGCTGGTTCTCCATCCGCAGCCGCCAGAGCATGCGCAGCAGGCACACGTAGAGGGCGGCGAGCGTGATGGCGTCCTCCATCTTGGTGGGCAGGTCGGTGATCCTCATCTCGAGGGTGGGGTAGCGGCACGATGGACGGACATCCCACCAGAGCTTCGAAGCGTCCTCGATGAGGCCGGCGTTAACCAGGACCTCCACATGCCGTTCGTACTCCGCCCATGACTCGAACCTCTCGGGCAGGCCGGTTCGGGGAATGGCGCCGAAGATGGTCGGGCGGTAGCTCTTGAGGCCCGTGTCCCTGCCCTGCCAGAACGGCGAAGAAGTGGACAGGGCGAGGAGGTGGGGAAGGAAGTAGGAAATCTGTCCCATCAGGTCGATACGGAGATCCGGGTCCTCGATTCCCACGTGAACGTGGAGGCCCGAGATCACGAGTTGCCGGGCAGTGCCCTGGAGGTCGTCGGCGAGTTGGCGATAGCGGTCGCCGTCGGTCACCTGCTGAGTCTCCCAACGGGTGAACGGATGGGTCGAGGCGGCTATCGGTGCCAAGCCGTAGTCGTCAGCGGCCTCCGAGACGGCGATGCGCAACAGCCCGATCTCGGCCCGCAGGTCCTTGAGGTTCTCGCAGACCGGAGTCCCGATCTCGATCTGGCAGCTGAACAGCTCGGGGCTCACCAACCCGTGGCGCAGGGCCTTGACCTTCTCGATCAGACCCTCGGGCTGGTAGGACACGAGCGCCCCCGTCTCGCGCTCGACCAGGAGGTACTCCTCCTCGATACCCATAGTCCAGGAAGGTTCGGCAATCATGAGGCGAGTTTAGTGTTCTGTGTCTGTCTCTATTTCAACATTGGGTTACGAAAATATGAATAGACAAACGGCGTTGTTGTCGAGAGCCCGGATCCGTATCCTTTATCCTTCCGAAAACCCTCTCGATTGCGGAAGGATAGTGCATTAGTTTACCGAAATGGTCCTGGATACGGAAGGCATTTCGGGATACTCCGTGGCAACCGACTGGAACGGGCGACCGGTCCGGGCCTGGGCACCGGCGCCGTCCGGGAGCGCCCGCTGGTCCTGTCGGCCTCCACCGCGAGAGCCGGCGAGCGAGCCTGCGCGGCCATACGGCTGGCAGATGACAGGCTCCCCGGTCATTGGGAGCCGTTGGCCCGGCTACTCCTACGCAATTAGGGGATAGCCTCCTCCGCCATCGAAGGACTGCGCGAACCCATGGAAACCGTTCTGATCGCGGGACGAACCGGCTCGGGTGGCGCCGCCGGGTGGGTGGCCGACAACCTGGCGGTCATCGATCGGGCCTTGGAGACCGCCCACGCGACGCTGACCGTGGACACCCTGCATCGCTGGTACCGCAAGCTCATGCGACACGGGATGCTGCCTCCCGGCATGATCGGGACATTCCGACCGGTGCTCGGCTGGGTGGGGGGGCAGTACGCCTGTGGACGCGACCTACATTTCCCCGCCGCCAGAGATCCCGAGACTGGTCGACGACCTTGTCGTCTTCGCGGACGGCAGCCCCCCGGACCTGGATCCGGTTTCCCACGCCGCGGTGATCCACGCCCAGTTCGAGGCCATCCATCCGTACGGCTACGGCAACGGGCGTCTCGGACGGGTGTTGATCGGCCGAACGCTGCACCGGAGGGGGGTGACCAGGCGATCCAGTGTTCCTATGTTCCTATCAGCATGGCGATCGCCCGAGATCGCGGTGGTTACCTCTCCGGCCTCCACCTCTTCGAGCAGGGCATGATCGACCCCTGGGTCAGCTGGTTCGCCGAAGTGGCCGAGATAGCCGCATCCGATACCCATCGGATCCTCGACCGGACCGAAGCCCTCATGGCCCGGTGGGAGGAAGCAGTCACCGGGCTACGGTCCGACCACAGCGCCCGTGCCCTACTCCCCAGCCTCCCCGCCCACCCGCTGCTCAGCGCCGGGGACGTGGCCGGGTTGCTCGGCAGAAGCGAACGAAGCGCCCGCACCGCCCTGGATGCGCTGGCGGCCCGCGGCGTGCTGTCGCCTGTCGACGTGCCCAGCCCCGGCCCTGGTCGCAACCGCCACTGGTTCATCGCCCGCGATCTGCTCGAACTCTGGCAGCATTGAGTCCACATGCCATAGATTCCCAGTGCACAGCGGACGGTGGCCTGGTTGAAGTTCGCGGCGAACGGCTTTAACGCGTAGGCGAGAAGCGTCATAAGCGAGGAATGGCGGCATTCTGGCCGGCCTGGTGCGATTATGAGGTCGGTTAATCGACGCGCGGTGCCGCCGCCCTTCTCACGGTTGGATGTGCCTCCTGTAGATGTAACGCTCTTCAAGCGTTTGCTGGAAGGCTCGGAATGCGGAGAGGCCGTCGAGTGGGGTAAAGTCGGGTATTCGCCGCGCAACCTCAATACGCAGGTTGACGATTTCTCGGTTGAATTTCTTGAGACGCCGCCCTTTAGGTGACCCAGCCGCACGAAGCAGCAGATCATCGAGGTGAGCCTTCGGGTCTGAAATTTCTTCCAGACGTGACACACTTGGAACCGAGAAGGGCTGGATCGCCCGTCCTACGGCCGCTAAAATGGCATCCTTATCGAACAATATCCATGCTTCCGACATCCGAACAGGAACCACAGGGACCATCGAGTTCTGGTCTAGCACGTCGAACTCCTGGAGCCTTGGGTTAAGGGGAGTCCTTCGGCGTCGCGATGAACAAACGTCATCATCATGAACAAACGTCATCATCCCGTCAGGGTCGTATCTATCGAAGAACGCTTCAAGACTGCCTCTGCGCTTGGCGAAGCTACGCCCATCGATTTGTACGTCTGGGTCCAAGCGTTGGATCGACCAGTCGATAATTGGTTCGAGGAGACCGCGATCTGTTCCACCATTTGCGACCAGGCAGTAAGTTAGTTGACGACTCATTGAGCAGTGCCGAACTCAAAACGTAGCTGATCGAGCTTATTCGATATGGATGAGCCTCCGATAAAGTCAATTAAGGCCTGTTCATTGGTAGCAATAGGAGAAGAAACTCCGTTTTCTGATGGGACATCGCGCCAGGTCCTCTCAACAGGACGGAACACACTGAATTGTGACGTCCTATTCTTTGCTATATTGACCAAGAGAATCTCGTCCGGATATATTTGGCGCGCCACCTCTGGAGAATGACTGTTGATTATCACCTGCCTTAATGGATTGTCACTTGCTACACGTTCGTCCGTGTCAACTGCGTAATCACGCAGTAGGTTAACCAGGTTCGGTATACATGAGGGATGTATACCATTTTCGGGTTCTTCAATACACAATAGTGCCCGATCTTGGGCATCTACTAGCATCAGTGCTAGAGCAATGTAGCGAAGCGTACCATCAGACAATGAGCGTGCCATTAGCCAATTATCAACGCCCACAAGTCTAGCTTGGAGGACTATCTGGTTACGAGCCTCGTCCAGAGATACAGACAAGTCCTCAACGTCGGAGGTCAATTGCCTCAGTCGAAATAGTAGCTCGTTCTTCGCATGGTGATCGTGTTCTATAACCTCTTTGAGCGTGGCGGGGATGTGGCTGCCTGAGGCAGCCACATGAGGATCTGGAATTCCTTTAGTATCAGGACTTCTCATAGCACTCGGCTCGAGGTGCAAAAGACGCCAGGACGCCATCTCTCTCTTGGCGGCCAATACTGTAGGGTAGTGGGATGTGTTCGTTCCGCCGATGACCGTGAGAGGTGACTTGCCAACAGGAGATGGCTGGCCACGACTGCCGCCATCTCCGTGTAGCTGAATCTTTTCGCCTGTTGTTGAAATAAAGAGTCCGCGTCTTCGGGATGCAGAAGCTACTGATTTCCTAAAGGCCGTTGAGGAGTCGAATCCCACAAATCGTTTGTAATCTCCGAGGCGAACGGGTTTGAGTTCTTCACTTGCTACTAGTAGCCGATCCGACTTCTCATCATATTGTAGTTCTAATGAATAGGTGAGCAATGACGTACTGGATATGGCCTCGCTTCCGAAGTCGTCCACTATACGCCGCTCGACGATCATATCAGCCGATAAGCCTACTGTAAGGTCAGGATTCCTCCCGTAGATTAGATCCAAGGGAGAGGAGCTATCTGGTGCTGTCCGCCTAACACGGCGAGTGGCCATAGAAACATCGTTATTACTTAGTAAGCTTAGAAAATGTATAGCATCGAATAGATTACTTTTGCCGACGCCGTTATGTCCAACGAAGCATGTGAATGGCCCAAAGCGGATACGAGCTTCCCTAATGCTCTTGAAATTCTTTACCGTGAGGGCTAGAAGCATGTGGTACCGCCATCGTTGATGGGCTGGAGCCTGGAGTGTTGCTGGCTTGCTAACAGGATAGAGCACATCTCATGTGCGATGGGGTCGGACCGACCTCGCGTCGGACCGTATGGCGCGCCGGCTATGAACGGTGAGCGGGTGTGCGCCGGCGCTGGCGGAGGGCTTCGAAGAGGACCAGGGCGGCGGCGGTTGCCGCGTTGAGGGAGTCGGCCGAGCCGCTCATGGGGATACGGGCCATGGGGAAGCGTCCGTCCAGCCAGGTCTTGCTGAGCCCGTACTGCTCGGATCCCACCACTACGGCTACGGCCCCCGAGTAATCCGCGTTCCAGTAGAGGTCCCGGGTGGACGGGGTGGTGACTAGTGCCCTTATCCCGTGTCCGGCCATCCACCTCATGGCGTCGCCTGCGGTCGAGACCGCAACCGGCACGGTGAACAGGCAACCGAGCGAGGCCCGCACCACGTTGGGGTTGAACGGATCGGTGGTGGGATCGGCCACGATGACCGCGCTCACGCCGGCGGCATCGGCCGTACGCAGCATGGTTCCCAGGTTGCCCGGCTTCTCGATGCTTTCCATCACCAGCAGGAGCGGGTCGGTTGGGAGCCTGATCCGCTCCAACCCGGTGTCGAACTGGGGGGCTACGGCCAGGAGCCCTTCAGGCCGTTCCCGGTAGGCGGCCTTCCGGAAAGGATCGGGCGCCAACCGGTGGCGCCGGGCTCCTGACGCCACGATCCGGTCGACCAGGTCCGGCTCGTTGGTCCCGAGGAAGAGGCGATCGCACACGTAGATCTCCTCGATACGGACACCGGTCGCCTCCGCCCTCGCGATCTCGCGGTAACCCTCGATCAGGAACGAGCCCTCGCTATCTCGATGGCGCCGGCTCCGGAGCCGCACCAGGCGCTTCACCTTCGGGTTGGTCGGAGAGGTGATCATCCGGATCGGTCCGCGGGTGACCAGCGATCCCGGTGGATGACGTCTCGGACGGGTCGCCGGCCTCTACTCAACGAACCCGACCTTCGATCAGGGGCTGGATGGCCGATGGTGACCACCCCGATAGGCGAGTATTCCTCGGGGATGTCCAGCAGGGCGGCCAGTCCGGACATGGCATGGCAACCGAGGAAGCCGGCCGCCAGGCCCTCGTCCACCGCCGCCAGGAGGATGTTCTGCAGGGCGGCCCCCACGTCTATCCACCAGTAGGGAACCGGCCATTCGACCTCTCTCCCGTCGGGTGATTTGTCGGGTTCCCGGTAGCGACGCCGGTAGGCGGCTTCCGAGGTGCAGACGATCACGTGGGCCGGCGCCCGGCTGATCCACGGATCGAACCCGGCTTCGACGTAGCCGGCCTCTCCCGCCAGGTCTGCGATCACCGCACGGTCGGCCCGGTCGGTCACCAGGACGAAAGCCTGTCCCTGGGAGAACCCGGCACTCGGGGCTCTCCGTCCGGCATCGACTATCCGTTCCAGTACCGCCGGATCCACGGGACTGGCGGTGTAGTTGCGCACCATCCGTCGCCGGGCGATCACTTCTCTGAACTCCATGCCTTCGTACGGTAGTTCTAGGACGAGTCGGGATGGCGATGCGCTCGCCGGATCAGACCGTCGGGACCGCCCTGGCCAGACCTTCGAGAGCGGCCCTGGCGTCGGAGAACAGCATCAGGGTGGTATCACGGTAGAAGAGCGGATTGTCGATTCCCGCGAAACCGGGGGAGAGGCTGCGCTTGACGACAATGACGGCGCCGGCCCGGTCCACGTCGAGGATCGGCATCCCGAAGATAGGCGACGAGGGATCATCCCGCGCCGCAGGGTTCACCACATCGTTGGCGCCCACCACCAGCGCTACGTCCGTGCGCGGGAAATCATCGTTGATCTGGTCGAGGTCGAGCAGTTGCTCGTAGGGGACGTCCGCTTCTGCGAGGAGTACGTTCATGTGCCCCGGCATCCGCCCGGCGACGGGGTGGATGGCGTAGCGCACCTCCACACCGCGATCGGCCAGCCGGTCGGTCAGGTCACGGGCGCCGTACTGGGCCTGGGAGACGGCGAGGCCGTAGCCGGGAACCACGATCACGGAGCGGGCATAGGCGAGCGTCACGGCGGCATCGTCCATGGTTGCCCGGCGAACCGGTCCGCCTCCTATGCCTTCGGGCGGTGATGCGCCGTCTCCCCCGAAAGCTGCGAACAGGACGTTGGCCAGGGAACGGTTCATGGCTCTCGACATGATGGCGGTCAGAACCAGGCCGGATGCGCCCACGAGCGCGCCCGAGATGATGAGGGCTTCGGAACCGATCACGAAGCCGGCGGAAGCCGCAGCGAGACCCGACATCGAGTTGAGGAAGGCGACGATCACCGGCATATCGGCGCCACCGATCGGCAGGGTACGGGTCACGCCCAGCAAGGCGGCCAGGGCGATCAATAGCCATAGGGCGCTCCGGTTGCCCGAGGACGCCATCCAGATACCCGAACCCACTACCGCGGCGGCCAGGGCCGAGTCGAATATTATCTGTCCTCTGAACAGCAGGGGCCGGCCCGGAATCATCCCCCGGAGTTTCCCGAACGCCACGAAGCTACCGGTGAACGTGGCGATACCCAAGGCGCAGGAGAGGGTGACGGTGACCGCGATCTCCGTCGCCGACGGTCCATCCGCCAGGAACTCGGCCGCCGCCACCATGCCCGAGGCGGCGCCACCGAAGCCGTTGAAGGCCGCCACCAGCTGCGGGATTCCGGTCATCGCCACCCGCCTGGCCAGGATCGTGCCTGCAGTACCGCCCACCAGGAAACCTGCGACTATCACCGTGTAGTCAACGATGCCCGATCGGAATAGCGTCACCACTATCGCTATGAGCATCCCGACCGCGCCCATCAGGTTGCCTGATCGGGCCGTTACCGGCGAACTCAGCCGTTTGAGGCCCAGGATGAACAGTGACGCGGCGGCCAGGTAGAGGAGGGTGGTGGCCGCCTCGCTCAACGCCCGTCGCTCCGGGACAGGCGCCGGCGCGTGCCGAACATCTCCAGCATGCGGTCGGTCACCAGGAAACCGCCGACCACGTTGATCGTGGCGAAGGTCACGGCCAGGAACCCGAGGATGCCGGAAAGGAGATCGCCCCGTCCCGCCACCAGGAGGGCCCCCACCAGGGTAATCCCGGAGATAGCGTTGGATCCGGACATGAGGGGGGTGTGCAGCTGGGGGGGAACCTTCGTGATGACCTCGAAACCGATGAAGGCGGCGAGGACGAACACGGTGATCCCGATGGCGAGGGTCATTGCATCGCCTCGATCCTCGCCAGAACTTCGGGATGCACCACCCGGCCACCGCGGGTGATGGTCACTCCTGCCCGGATTTCGTCGTCGGCGCCGGCAGTCGCCGGGTCGTTTAGATAGCTGAAGAGCTCGTAGGCGTTGCGGGCTAGGGTCCTCGAGGCATCGGCGGCCGGCCGCACCTCGAGGCCGGTCGGTCCCACCACCGTGACGCTTCCCACCCGCACCACCTCATCCGGCACCGTCAGCGCGCAGTTCCCTCCCCGTTCCGCGGCGCCGTCGACGATCACCGACCCGGGTCGCATGCCGGCGACAGCCTCCGCGCTGATCAGGATGGGAGCGGCCGTCCCCGGAATGGCCGCGGTTGATATGACCACGTCGGCCGCCGCCAGGTGCGGCGCCAGGCCTTCGAGCAGGCGGCTGCCGTCGCCTTCGGAGAGCGGACGGGCGTACCCGCCCGCAGCGGAGGAATCCTGCGGTGTCACGTCCAGATCGATGAAGGAAGCGCCGAGGCTTCGAACCTGTTCCGCGGCGCTCGCCCGGACATCGTATCCCCTGACCACCGCTCCCAGGCGTCGAGCGGTGGCGATGGCTTGGAGGCCGGCCACACCGCATCCGAGCACCAGCACCGTCGCGGGACGGATCGTTCCCGCCGCGGTCACCATCATGGGGAAAATGCGGGGGAGGCGGGAGGCGGCTTCCAGCACCATCTCGTAGCCGGCGAGCGTGGCCTGGGACGACAGGGCATCCATGGACTGGGCCCGCGTGGTCCTGGGCAGGGTCTCGAACGCGATGGTTGTCACCTCCGCCTCGGCGAGGACCCGCATGGCGTGCGGTTCATCGAGCGGGCGCAGGAGGCCCAGCAGCCAGGCACCCGGTGCCATCCGGGAGAGCTCGACATCACCGGGAGGTCCGACCGTCACCACCACGTCGGCTTCCCATGCCGAGCCGACCATCTCACAACCCGCTTCGCGGAAGGTCTCGTCCGGCAGGCCGGCGGCCTCACCGGCGCCGTGCTCCACCTGGACCGGATGACCGTCCTCCAGGTATCGCTCGGCGATCTCGGGGGTGATCCCGACGCGACGTTCGGGGCTTGGCCGGCGCGGCGCTCCGATGTTCATGTGGTTATCTGGTCCGGTAGAGGGCCCTTCGACGAAGGGATTCCAAGTTATCAGGCTTCCGCCACGGCAGCGGCGATCCGGCTTCCCAGCTGGTCGGTGGTGCCTCCCATGTCGGGTCCTCCCATCGATCTCATGGTGGGTAGCACCGCGCCGACCGCATCTTCGATGATCGACGCCGCCCGGTGCTCGCCCAGGTGCGATAGGCACATGGCCGCTGACAGCACCGCGGCGACCGGGTTGGCCCATCCTCGTCCCACGATATCGGGCGCCGAACCGTGCACCGGCTCGAACAGGGACGGGTAGTCACCCTCGGGATTGATATTGCCGCTCGCGGCCAGACCCATGCCGCCCTGCACGGCTGCGCCGAGGTCGGTGATGATGTCGCCGAAGAGGTTGTCGGTGACGATGACGTCGAAACGCTCCGGTTGGGTCACCAGATGTAGGCACAGGGCGTCCACATGTGCGTATTCCACCTCCACGCCGGGGTAGTGCTCGGCGATCTCGTAGACGGTCCGGTGCCAGAGTCCTCCCGAGTAGGTGAGGACGTTGGTCTTGTGTCCCAGCGTCAGGTGGTGCCGCCGTCCCATGGCCTGTTCGAACGCGAAGCGGACGATCCGCTCGACACCGAAGCGGGTGTTGAGCGACTCCTCGACGGCCACCTCGGCGGGCGTGCCCTCGCGGAGCACGCCGCCCGACCCGACATACGGACCCTCCGTGTTCTCCCTGAGGACCAGCATGTCGCAACGCTCGGGTGTGAGACCCGCGATGGGGGTGGTTACTCCGGGAAGCAGCTTGATGGGCCTCAGGTTCACGTAGAGCTCGAAGTTAAATCTCAGCCTGAGGAGCAGGCCTCGTTCGAGGATTCCAGGCGGCACATCAGGGGTGCCTACGGCTCCGATCAGCATCGCGTCGAAGCCGGCGAGTTCCTGCTCCACCGAGTCGGGCAGTACCTCGCCGGTCGTGAGGTACCGGTTCCCGCCCAGGTCGTAGTCCTCGGTCTCGACGGCAAAACCGCACCGCTCGCCCGCCGCTTCCACGGCCTTTAGGGCCTGGACGATCACCTCGGGTCCGATTCCATCTCCGGCGATGACCCCCAGCCGGTACCGTCGTTCGCTCATCAGCCGTTGATCTTAACCGTGCATCAGAAGGTTGTAGTGATCCTCATGCCGGGGTTCTGTCGCCCGCATTCAGCACCCGGTTCAGGGCCTCGACGAAGGCATGGCCTGAACCTTCAACGACATCTGTAGAGATTGCTCGCCCGCTCCGGGACATGCCGTCGATCTGGATCACCACGTTTACCTCGGCCATGGCGTCGGCGCCGGAAGTGACCGGCACCACCCGGTAGTCCAGAAGGTGGGGCTCCAGCCCTGACGCCTTCTTGAGCGCGGCGAACGTTGCGTCGACCATTCCACCTCCGGTGCCGGTGAACTCCTCAGTCTCCGATCCTTCACCCCGCGCCACCACTACCGTGGCGGTGGGCTCCACATCGGTACCCCCTCGCACCCGCATCGACACGATCCGTATCGCGTCCGGGGCGCGGCGTTGTCCGTGGCGGATGATGGCCCGCAGCTCGTGCTCGTTGATCTCCACCTTCCGATCGGCCATCTCCTTGAAGGCGACGAAAGCATCGTTGAACTGGTCATCCTCCAGCACGATGTCGAGCTTGCCCAGCGCGTCGGCGAATCCGGCGCGTCCGGAGTGCTTCCCAAGCACGATCTGGCTGGTCGCTCCCACCGACTCGGCATCCATGATCTCGTAGGTTTGCCGGTCTCGGAGCACCCCGTGCTGATGGATGCCGGACTCGTGGGCGAAGGCGTTACGTCCCACCACAGCCTTGTTGAACTGGATGGGATACCCGGTGAGGCGGGAAACCAGCCGGCTCGTGGGCACGATCTCGGCGGTGTTGGCGCCGACTTCCACCCCGAAATGATCCTGGCGGGTGGTGACTGCCATGATCACCTCTTCGGTGGAGGTGTTCCCGGCCCGTTCGCCGATCCCGTTGATAGCGCCCTCGATCTGGCGGGCGCCCGCGTGGATGGCGGTCAACGAGTTGGCGACGGCCAGTCCCAGGTCGTTGTGGCAATGGGTCGACACGATGACATCGTCCCTGCCCTCGAGTACTTCGTCGTACACCCGCCGCAGCAACTCGACATAGTCCTGGGGGGTGGCGAAGCCCACCGTGTCGGGGATGTTGATGGTGGTGGCGCCCTCCCGGACCGCCGCCTTGCAGGTGGCGATCATGAAGTCCGGATCCGAGCGGGTGGCGTCCTGGGGCGAGAACTCGACATCCTCCGTGTAGCGCCGGGCCCGGCGGACCGACTCGATGATCGACTGCATCACCTCGGCGGGGGTTTTGCGGAGCATCCGTTCCATGTGGATGTCGGAGGTGCTCTGGAAGACGTGGATGCGGTGGCGTTCCGCATGGCGGACCGCGTCGTAGGCCCGATCGATGTCGTCGGGAGTGCAACGGGCCAGCGAGGCGATCACCGGTCCCTTGACCAGCTTCGCGATCTGGGAAACGCCGTAGAAGTCGCCGTCGGAGGCGGCTGCGAAGCCGGCCTCGATGACGTCCACCCGCAGCCTGGCCAACTGCCGGGCGATCGTGAGTTTCTCGTCAGGGGTCAGGGCGATTCCTGGCGCCTGTTCCCCGTCTCGGAGGGTGGTGTCGAAGATGATCAGATTGTCCTGTGGCATGGCTGTCTACTCCGGTTGGATGAGGTAGGTGGCTGGGTTGGCTGTGATACCGGGAGGGGTTGCCTCCACGACCTTATGGCAGGTCGCGGAGGCCCGATAGCGCCAGAAGCCGCCGGAGCAGGAACCGGCCGGGATCGACCGGTCCGGGGGTGGGCGACGGATGTTCTGTGCGGACCATCAGTCGCTCGGAGTCTTGGGAACGAGGAAGGGCATGAGTTCGCGGAGGCCGGCCCCTACCTGCTCTACCTGGTGGCTGCGCTCCGCCGCCCGCCGCCTCAGGAGCTCGGGTGCGCCGGCCCGGGCTTCGGCCATCCACTCGCGGGCGAACCGTCCTGAACGAATGTCAGCCAGCACATCCTGCATGACCTGCCTGGTCTCGTCGGTGATGATCCGCGGGCCGGTGCTGTAGTCGCCCCATTCGGCGGTGTCCGAGACCGAGTATCTCATCCAGGAAAGCCCGCCTTCATACATCAGGTCGACGATCAGCTTCAACTCGTGGAGGGTTTCGAAGTAGGCCGACTCGGGTGCGTAACCCGCTTCCACCAGCGTTTCGAAGGAGGCCTTGACCAGCTCCGACAACCCACCGCAAAGGATGACCTGCTCCCCGAACAGGTCGGTCTCCGTCTCCTCGCGGAAGGTGGTCTCCAGCACGCCGGCCCTGGTGCCACCGATACCCCACGCATAGGCCAGGCCGAGGGTGTGGGCGCCGCCGGTGGCGTCCTGATGGATCGCGAGCAGGCACGGCACCCCCGAACCTTCCGTGTAGGTGCGTCGCACTAGGTGTCCGGGACCCTTCGGCGCCACCATCAACACGTCGAGGCCCGGTTCCGGCCTGATCTCGTCGAAGTGGATGTTGAAGCCGTGAGCGAACATCAGGGCGTCGCCATCCGCCAGATGGGGGGCGACTTCGGTGGCATAGAGGTCGGCCATGTGCTGATCGGGCACCAGCATCATCACGACGTTCGCCCAACCGGCGACTTCCGCCACGGTACCAACCGTCAGGCCTTCGTCCTGGGCCTCGAGGCGGCTCCGGGACGACTCCCTGAGACCGACCCTCACCTCGACACCCGATTCCCGCAGGTTCAGGGCATGGGCGTGTCCCTGGCTTCCGTAGCCGATGACCGCCACCTTGCGTCCCGACACGGCGGCGGGATCGGCATCGTCGTCATAGAAGATTGCAGCCATGTCTACCTTCCGGGGATCGCTGACCGGTCGGGAATCGTAACGGGGCGACGGCGGAACGTCATCCCACCGCCCTGAGTTTGCGGGCCTTGGGTTCGCGGTTCATGGCGATCCGCCCGGATTTCACCAGGTCCATGAGTCCGAACGGGCGGATCAGCTCCAGCAGATCGTTCAGCTTGGTGGGGGAGCCGGTGACCATGAACGTGATGGAGTCGACGCCCACGTCGACCGGAGTCGCCCTGAAGATGGCGGCCAGCTGGAGGACCTCGGAGCGTTGCCTGGCGCCGGCCCTCACCCTGATCAGCATGATCTCGCGCTCGATCGAGGACCCGGCGTTCATCTCGGTGATCTTCACCACGTTCACCAGCTTGTGGAGCTGCTTCTTGACCTGCTCCAGTTCCGGCGCCTCCACGACAATGGTCATCTTGGACAACCCCGGGTCGGCGGTCGGCCCCACCGCGAGGGAGTGGATGTTGAATCCCCGCCGGGCGAACAGCGACGATATTCTCGCCAGGACACCCGGCTTGTCCTCAACCAGGACGCTCAATACCTGCTGCTCGGTCACAGATCCTCCGGTCCGTTGAGAACGATGTCGTTGGATCCGCCGGCGGGCACCATCGGGAAGACCATCTCGTCACGGTCCACCACGAACTCGGCCACCACCGGCCGGTCGTCGATCTCGAGCATGGTCTCGATCGCCTGGTCCACCTCGTCCACCCGGGTGGCGCGTAGCCCCGCGCAACCGAGGGACTCGGCCAGCTTCGGATAGTCCGGAAGTTGCTGCCCGAGGTCGGAGGCGGAGAACCGCTCGTTGTAGAAAAGGCGTTGCCACTGCCGGACCATGCCGTGCGCGGCGTTGTTGAAGAGGGCCACCTTGATGGGGATCCGCTCGTAGGCGGCGGTTATCAGTTCCTGGAAGGTCATCTGGAAGCAGCCGTCGCCGTCCACCGCGATCACCTGCCGATCGGGCATGCCGGCCTTGGCGCCGATGGCGGCCGGCACTGCGAACCCCATGGTTCCCAGCCCGCCGGAGTTGATCCAATGGCGCGGCTGGTCGAATCGCCAGTATTGGGAGGCCCACATCTGATGCTGTCCCACACCCGACACCACGATGGCGTCTCCGTCGGCCCGGTCCCGCAGGCGGCTGATCACATGCTGAGGTTTCAGCGGACCGTCGGAATGCTGGTCGAAGCGGAGCGGGTACCGTTCCTGCCAGGTCCTGATGGTGGTCCACCACTTCTCCAGTTCCGGGGTCGGTCTGTCTCCCCAGCGCTCGCACATCGCCTCCAGTATCAGACGGGCGTCGCCGACGATCGGGACCTCCGGAACGCGCACCTTCCCGATCTCGGCCGGATCGATGTCGGCATGTATCACCTTGGCGAAAGGAGCGAATGCGTCGGGATCGCCGGTGACGCGGTCGTCGAAACGCACTCCGACGGCTACCAGCAGATCGGCCTTCTGCATGGCGGTGGTGGCGGCGTAGAGGCCATGCATCCCCGGCATTCCCAGGGTGTTGGGATGGTGATCGGAAATGGCGCCCCGACCCATGAGGGTGGTGATGACCGGCATGTTCGTCATGCGGGCGAAGGCGGTCAGGGCTTCGCTCCCTCCCGCCTTGATGATGCCACCCCCGACGTAGAGAACGGGGCGTTCCGCGCTCTCGATCAGCCGGATGGCCTGCCGTACCCGGCGGGGGTGGGGGGAGAGGGTCGGGCGGTATCCCGGCATGGCCACCGGCTCGGGATCCTTCCACTGCACGCGGGCGTTGAGGACATCCTTTGGAACATCGACCAGCACCGGTCCGGGACGCCCGGTTGATGCCAGGTGGAAGGCCTCGGCGACGGTCTGGGCGATCTCCTCGGCGCGGGTTACGAAGTAGTTGTGCTTGGTGGCCGGCATGGTGATGCCGGTGGTGTGGGCCTCCTGGAAGGCGTCGTTACCGACGGCGTAGGTGGGCACCTGCCCGGTGATGGCCACGATGGGCACCGAATCCATCAGCGCGTCCGCCAGTGGGGTGACCAGGTTGGTGGCGCCGGGACCCGAAGTGGCGATGGCCACGCCGACCTTCCCGGTAGCCCAGGCGTAGCCCTCGGCCATGTGGCCGGCGCCCTGTTCGTGGCGGGCGAGGACATGGCGGAACCCGGCGTCGAGCAACGGATCGTACGCAGGGAGGATGGCGCCGCCCGGAATGCCGAAGGCGGTATCCACCTCCTGGTATTCGAGTGCTTTGATCAGTACTTCTGCGCCCGTGATCATGGCCATCTGCTTCCTTGCTGGTCTTCGCTGGTTCCCCTGGTGCTCTCATACAAAAGCCCTCCGGAAGGAGGGCTTGAGCGCACACGCCGCGTTGCGACGGTGCGCTACATAAGTACTAGTACGAGGCTGCGGCCGGTCATGAGGTCCCGAAGTATGAAGCATGCGGGCCGTGATGTCAACATCTGTGCCGCCTTTATTCCACGTTGACACATCGGTCGGCTTCCTGCTTACGATTGGGTATGCGCAAACAGGAACGCCTCCTCCTCCGCCAAGTGGTCGAGGTCGCCCGCAGAACCCTGAGGGATATGGAGTGGCGCGACGTGCCCCGGTCGATGCATCAGGTCGCGCAAAGCACCGGGCAGCGGTTGCCCGCGCCCCTCGAGAAACGTCTCCTCAGGGAGATCGACCAGGACGAGTGGTTGCGCGAACAGGTCGCCGGGAACTTCGACGGTTCGGAGGAGAGCGACGATCCCTACGAGCGGGCGGCCGCGCTCTTCCTGTTACGCCCGGACGGATGGGAGGATCGCCTGGAAGGGATCCGCCGTGACGTCCGTGACGCCTGGAACTCGGATCGGATCAGGCGCCTAGAAGGACGGATCCGCAACTTGGAGTCGGATCTGAAGAAGTGGAAGGGAGATGCCCGGCGAGCCCACAGGGATGCGGAGGAGGCCGGGCGCGAGGCCGAACGCCGGGTGGAACAGGCATGGGAGGAGGCTCGATCCACGGTGGAGCCCGAGCTCATCGATACCTGCGATCGGCTCAGAAGGGACAACCGCCGGCTGACCGGGGCACTCGAGGAGACCGGCGCCGAGTTGGAGGAGACCCGCCAACGCCTCGCTGAGACGCGCGCGGACTTGGAGAGGGAACGACGGATAGAGCATGCCCCGCCTTCCCGGCCCGGGAGGCTGAACGTGTGGGCGGACATGGACGCGGTGGAAGCGGCTCGGCAGCTCGACGAGGTGGTGCAGGCTTTCTTCCCGGGTCCGGAGCCCGTCGCTGTGGATCCGGTTCCCGGCGGCGAGGAACCGCTCGTCCTTCCGGCGGGTGTGGCGCCCGACAGCCCGCAAGCCGTTGAATGGTTGATCGAGCTGGAGCGGCCCTTCGCCCTGCTGGTGGACGGCTACAACGTGACGGGCAAGATGTATCCGGCCGATCGGTTCAGCCGTCCCGAGATCCGGGATCGCCTGCAGAACGACCTCGCCAAATTGAAGCTAAGGGCGAAGAGGAGCCCCCGGGTCACGGTGGTTTGGGACTCGGCCCGGGCAAGCGAGACGAGCTCCGAGACCCTGCCCAACGGGATCGAGGTCAGGTATACGCGGGAAGGATGGAAGGCCGACGACGAGCTGATTGACCTGGCCGGGGGCCTGGGCGCCTCGGCGGTGGTGTTCTCCAGCGATCGCGAGGTCAGGGAGGGAGCGCAGCGGGCCGGATCGCTGGGCCTGTGGAGCGAGGCCCTCGCCGCCTGGGCACTCAACGGCTGACGCGTTCTACCCGCGGAAGAAGCGGCCCACGAGGTTGATCACCACGGTCAGCAGCAGGCTCGCCACCAGCATCGACGTGAGCGGGACGAACACGACCGACCGATCCCCGACCCGGCGGATGTCTCCCGGCAGGTTGCCGAACCAGGAAAGCAGTCCGAAGCGGGCCGCCAGGCCGGCCGCGATGGCGACCAAGCCCCCCAATATCAGAAGATCGCTGACCCTTCGCATGCCACTGCGAACGCTACCCGGCCCGGCTCCGAACCGCATGGCCCCGACCGAGTCTATGAAGGACTGGAGCGGATGTATCTTGTCGGGGGTGTCGACCTGCACCCGTCAATGGTAAGAATCTTCTATATGGTTCTACCGGTCAACTTGGCGTAGGCAGCGAGGATCGACCGGATCCATGTTGCAGCCGCCTCAGCGGCGAGCAGGGCCTCGTCGGGGAGAGCCGAGGGACCAATCGTCGCGCGTCCATGACCAGTGCCTGCTGCATTCCTAAGGTCCACGACTCCAAGGGCCACCGACTGGAGTCCTCCTCGGATTCTCTTCACTGCTGCTTGGACCTGAGGATCAGCGTTGTTCACGGTTTGAGCGTGGAGGTTAACGATCTCGTGTGCTCTCTTGATCAGCGTATCCATATTCTGGTTGTGCCCTATCGGCTGACCTTCGGCTGTTAGAATCACCTTGGCCGTGGACTCAATTAGATCTTTGGCAGTTCCGATCGCGGCTGCAGAGTCACCGGCGGATAGCTGGCCGCGTAGCCTATTCAGGTTCTCCCTTATGGCGCTTGCCGCGGGAAGGTCAGTGAGATCCACTTCTCGCGGCACCTCAAGCGGCGATCCGGGATACAATTCGACGTACAGCTTCGGGTCGTATTCTTCGAGCCATGTTTCCAGGTCTAGGAACTCCAGGCACACGTCTAGATGCTCGAGTTCCCCACCAAGGAACTTTCTGAAGAACTCGAGCACAAGCCCGTCATGGTCATCGTCGCCCCAGCGCAAGCTAGGAAGAAACCGAGGATGCATGTCAACCCAGGTAGCTGCCTCATCGCTGATCAGTTCGGACAACTCACGCCATTGAGACTCGGTCATCGTTGCCGATGCGCAACGGCTCAACGCTATACGTACCTTATTGGGCGGTGCGTCGAGTTTCATTCTTGCAAGGCTCAGGTTTGGTCTGCGGAAGTTCTCGGGCAAGGGAATGATGGTCTCATCGAAGCGAGCCTTTTTCAGTCTTAGCAATCATCTCGTAACCCCTTATCTTATAGACTTTTCCAAGATGCCCCTTTGCGGCTGAGTTCTAATATTGGTCAGGCGTCCGGTGGTTGCCACAACCGTAGAGTTCTATCCTCATTGGTCATACACCTCACATGAGCAAAGACGAGGCGTAACCGTGAGGAATCAAGTACCAAGTGGCCCCGGGGGACAGTCTGCGATTGTAGACGCCCGTGGGCGTGTGGATCACCAGTTCAAGGAAGAGGTACACTCCCCAGTGATCGCATGCTATTTATAAGTTTCAGCGGTGTTAACGTGATCAGTGGTTATACAATTCGGATACCCGCACTATCCGGTTGTTAGACGGCCCAGGTTTCGGATAGGGCTTCGGCCTGTTCCAGTACGGTCCTGGTGGCCTTTTCCTGCTGGTCGGGTGGGTAACCGTACTTGCGGAGTGTGCGGCGCACCAGCACCCGCAGGTGGGCGCGCACGTTCTCCCGCAGCGTCCAGTCGATAGTCACATTGTTGCGGACGGTCTCGACGAGTTCGCGGGCGATAGTTCGTAGGACCTCGTCACCGAGGACGGCTACGGCGCTGTCGTTGGTTCCCAAGGCGTCGTAGAAGGCGAGTTCGTCGTCGGAGAGCCCGAGGTGCTCACCGCGGGCGTTGGCCTCTCGCATTTCCTTGGCCAACTGGATCAGTTCCTCGATCACCTGGGCGGCCTCGATGGCCCGGTTCCGGTAGCGGCGCAGGGTCCGTTCGAGCATTTCGGCGAAAGAGCGGGCCTGTACGACGTTCTTGCGGCTCCGGGTGGCGAGTTCGCCTCTGAGCAACTTCTCCAGCAATTCGACAGCCAGATTCCGGTGTGGCATACCGCGCACCTCGGCGAGGAACTGGTCCGACAGGATCGAGATGTCCGGCTTGTCCAGCCCGGCGGCGGCAAATATGTCGAGCACCCCTTCGGAGGCGACGGCCCTAGAGATGATCTGGCGGAGAGCCCGGTCCAGGTCCTCCTGCTTCCGCGCTTCGCCCACGGCCCGCTTGGCCAATACCGACTGAACGGCTTGGAAGAACGACACGTCGTCGCGGATGCGCTTTGTCTCGTCATGCGGCACGGCCAGAGCGAACGCCTGGGACAGCTGGCGAACGGCCACGATGCACCGATCCTTCCCGTTCTCCTGGGCGAGGATGTGTTCCTGGGCGCCGGGGAGAAGGCTCAGGCGTTCCTGCGGCGTACCGGTGACCCACTTCGCCCGGTCAAATCCGTAGAAGAGTGCACAACACACCTCGTACTTCTCCAGCATGACCGCCACAGCCTCCTCCTGATCGATGGCGGTCGCGCCGGTGCCGCCGCTCTCCGTGTAGGTCGCCAATGCCTGCTTCAGATCATGGGCGAGTCCCAGGTAGTCGACCACCAGACCTCCGGGCTTGTCCTTGAACACCCGGTTCACCCGGGCGATGGCCTGCCACAATCCGTGGCCGCGCATCGGCTTGTCCATGTACATGGTATGGAGGCTCGGCGCGTCGAACCCTGTGAGCCACATGTCCCGCACCAGCACCATCCGGAACGGATCGGCCGGGTCGCGGAACCGGTTGGCCAGCGCCTCCCGGCGTGGCTTGTTCCTGATGTGCTGCTGCCAATCGGGCGGGTCAGTGGCAGACCCGGTCATCACCACTTTGACCGAACCCTGCTCATGCCAGTCAGGCCGTAACGCGACCAGTTCCCGGTGGAGTTCGACGCAGATGCGCCGGCTCATGCAGACCACCATCGCCTTGCCGTCCAAGACCTCGAGACGGCGTTCGTGGTGTTCTGCGATGTCTACGGCGATCTGGCGCAGGCGGTTCTCCGCGCCCACCACCGCCTCCAGTTGTGCCCACTTGGTCTTGAGCTTCTCCTTGCGGGCGACCTCCTCGCCTTCGGTCACCTCGTCGAAGTCGGCGTCGATCTGCGGCTTCTCGTCCCGGTCGAGGGCGAGCTTCGCCAGCCGGCTCTCGTAGTAGATGGGCACGGTTGCACCGTCTTCGACCGACCGGTGGATGTCGTAGATGCTGATGTAGTCGCCGAACACGGCCCGGGTGTTTGCATCCCTCAGCTCGATGGGAGTTGCCGTGAAGCCCAGGAACGACGCGTTGGTCAGGGCGTCGCGCATGTGACGCGCGAAACCGTCGATGAAGTCGTACTGGCTGCGATGCGCCTCGTCTGCGATCACCACGATGTTGCGGCGCTCCGAGAGCACCGGATGGCGGTCGCCCTTCTCCTCCGGGAAGAACTTCTGGATGGTGGTGAACACCACGCCCCCCGACTCCACCGAGAGCTTGGCCCGCAGGTCAGCCCGGCTCTCCGCCTGTACCGGGTTCTGCCGCAGCAGGTCCCGGCAGCGCGAGAAGGTTCCGAACAGCTGATCGTCGAGGTCGTTGCGGTCAGTGAGCACGACGATGGTCGGGTTCTCCATCTCGGGCGCCCGGATGATGCCGCCGGCGTAGAAGGCCATGGTCAGGCTTTTACCCGACCCCTGCGTGTGCCATACGACCCCGATCCGCCGATCCCCGGTAGCACCACCTGGCCTCCGTCCGTATCCGTTTTGAACGGCTCTTCGACCCACCGCGGTGGTGGACTGCTGCATCCAGGACGCCCGCAGCGTCTCCTCGGCCGCTGCTCGGACCGCATGAAACTGGTGATAGCCGGCCATCTTCTTGACCAACTTCCCGCCGCCATCATCCTCGAACACGATGAAGTCACGCAACAGATCCAGGAACCGCCGCTTGTCGAACATGCCCCTGATCAGCACTTCGAGGTCGAGCAGATCTTTCGGCGCCAACTCCTCGCCGCTGATCGTCCGCCACGGCTTGAACCACTCCCGCCCCGCCGTAAGGGTTCCTGCCCGGGCCTGCATGCCGTCGGAGACGACGAGAACCTCGTTCATCGAGAACAGGGAGGGCAGCTCGGCCCTATAGGTCTGGAGCTGATGCCAGGCTGCCCAGATGGTGGCGTCCTCGTCTGCCGGATTCTTGAGTTCGATGATCCCGATTGGCAGACCGTTCACGAACAGAACGATGTCGGGTCGACGCTTGTGCTTGTTCTCAATGACGGTGAACTGGTTGACCGCTATGAACTCGTTGTTAGACGGATCGTCGAAGTCGATCACCCGAACCTGCGCCCCCCGGATCCCGCCGTCTACCCGGTACTCGACGTTCACACCGTTGACGAGCATCCGATGGAAGGAACGGTTTCGCGATCTGAGCGTCGAGCCCTTTAGACGGGTCAGCCGGTGGAACGCATCGTCCAGCGCGTCGGACGGAAGATCCGTATTCAGCCGGACCAGGGCAAGCCGCAAGCTCGGTTGCAAGACCACTTCCGAGTGGCTTGCCCGCAGCGGATCAGGTTCGAGCACCGTGTCCGGCCCATCGACCACTTCGTAGCCCAGCTCACCGAACCAACCGAGAGCTGCCGCCTCGACAGTGGACTCCGAAACCGCCATCTCTAGCGAAGTGTTTCTCGCAGGGACCGAAGTCTGGTCATGCGGTCGGTTCTGCCAGCAGATTGACGACCAGGCGGACCATCAGGTCCTTGCTGCGGGGGGCGCTCTCGGCAATGAGCAGCGTGAGCGCGGTTAGGGCCTGGGGATTGAGCTGATGCTCCATGCCCTCCTGCTCGAGGTAGACCAGGAACAGCAGCGAGCCGATGCGCTTGTTGCCGTCGGTGAAGGGATGGTCCTTGACCAGGAAGTAGAGAAGGTTCGCCGCCTTTTCCTCCCTGGAGCGGTAGAGCGGTTCCCCGAACATGGTCTGCTCGACGTTGCCAAGGATTCCTTCGAGTGAGTCACCACGCAGGGTGCCGAAGAGGGGGGTAGCCTCACCACGCACTATCAGTTCCCGCTTGAATTCGACGATCGTCTCGACAGCGCGGTCATATTCCAACGCGGTATTGGCGGGTTTCGCACCTGGTGGCGCCGCGAGCCGGTCCTCGTCGTACTCCAAGAGCAGATGCCATGTGGCGGCATAACCGGAGATGAGTTCCAGGACGGCGCTCCCGGTGTCCTCGACCAGAGCTTGGTTCTGTAACGTTCGGGCCAGGAGATCCAGCGTCTCGCGCGCCTCGGTTAACCCACGCTCGGCCAGCCGCCGCTCGTTGAGGGTGTAGCCGTGAACGAGGTGTTCGCGCAGGGTACGCGTGGCCCACTGACGAAAGCGCACCGCCTGCTTAGAGTTGACTCGGTAGCCCACGGAGATGATGGCGTCTAGGTCGTAGTGCCTGATGCGCCGCCTGACCTGCCTCCCGCCCTCAGATCGAACTACCGAGAAATCCTCGGTAGTTGCTGTCTCCTCCAACTCACCGTCCCCGAAGATGTTTCTGAGATGGAGGCCGACATTGTCGGTTGAGGTCTCGAACACGCTGGCCATCTGCCGCTGCGTCAGCCACACCGTATCCCGGTCCAGCCGAACCTCCACACGCAGGGCGCCGCCCGGTGCCCCGTAGACGACGACCTCCCCACCCGGGGACCGTTCAGCTGTTGCCTGGCTCATAGCTCGCATCGTACCGCCAGGCTGTGACATGCCGACGCGGCCGCGAGGCGGATATACGCTCAGAGGGCCGAGACACGAACGCCGCGGCACCCGGCCGAGATGGCCCCGCAGAGATTGTTAGTTGGCTATGTGCGATATGGCCCTGCTACGTCAGGCTGAACGTGTGCATATCCTGCACTGGTTGCTTTTCGGTCTAGTTCGCCATCCCGGGAATGCGTTAGGGGATATGCTGGGTCATGACCGAACGATCACGCCCGAACAGGTCGGCCATCTTCCGCCGGGTCAGCCAGACCATGTCCCGGGCCAGCCGGACATCCACGCGCACGGCGCCGTCCGGGGCGTCGTAGACGACGACCTCCCCACCCAGGGACTGCTCGGCTCGTGCTTCGATCATGGTTCCTGGCATCGTACCGGAGGCTGTGATATCGATGGCACTCCCGCCAGTTAAGCTCACATCCCAAGAAGCGGGGAGCGCTATGTTGGCAGCCCTCGGTTCGTGACAGCCGACATCTTGGCCTACTCCTTAGGATCCCCGAATGACCGACAGCACGGGCTCGGACCGCTATGTCATGCGGATTTCTCGCATGACGGTCGACAAGCTGGGAGTCCGCCTGTATGACCGCGTCAGCGCGGTTGTCGCTGAACTCATCGCCAACGCGTACGACGCGGATGCGGAGAATGTTGTGGTTCGAGTCCCGCTCGCCACCCTTCTCGCTCGTAAGAACCACGCAACAGGCGAGGTGGAAGGCTACGGCCACACCATCGAGGTCCACGACGATGGGCACGGTATGACCGGAGAAGAAGCCAACGGGCACTTTCTACGGGTCGGGAAGGATCGACGGGCTGATCCAAGTCAGGGCAATCGTTCCCGGCAGAAACGACGCCCGGTCATGGGCCGGAAGGGCATCGGCAAACTTGCTCCCTTCGGCATCTGCAAGCGCATTGAGATCCTCTCGGCCGGAGGAGACGAGACGGACAACGGCTACTCGGTTTCCCACTTCATCATGGATTACGACAAGATTCTAACAGACGAAGATAGACCAGTGTCTATGGAGGTAGGTGACCAGGACCAAACATATCGAACAAGGTCAGGGACTACGATCCGTCTCATTGACTTCTTGCCGAAGAGGGTTCCTAATCAAGAGATATTTCACCGGCAGATGGCCCGACGATTCGGGCTACGCCAGAGCGATTTCACGATCAGTATCGAAGATACGCGAAATCCCGAAGAGAACCCCCGGTGGGAGATCGGATCGCTTGAGATCCCTCTGATGGAAGACACGCGGGTCGACGTCTCCGAGAAACCGGTAGCCCTCTTGGACGAACAACGTGTCCTGCCGGTGACGGGATGGATGGGACTGGCCAAGGGAGCCTACAAGAATGAAGAAATGGCTGGCGTCCGCATCTATGCCCGCGGGAAGATTGTGGCGACAACTCGAGCCTTCGGACAGTCGGCGGGATTCACCGGTGAGTTTACTGTACGCTCCTACCTCGTAGGCGAAGTCCACGCCGATTGGCTTGACGAGGATGATGAGGATGACCTCGTTACGACGGACCGACAAGACATTCTGTGGGAGTCCGACTACGGGCGAGCGTTTCGCAAGTGGGGTGCGGAGTGGATCAGGAGGATTGCTGCGGCTTCACGGAAGCCTCGGCGCAAGAGGGTTGAGCAGCTCTTCTTGGAGGCGTCCGGCTTGGAGGCTAGGGCCCGAGAACGCTTCGCCGACAACGAAATCGTTTCCACAGCCTTGGAGTTGGGAAAGCAGATCGGCCGCTTCGCTTCCGAAGACGAACTCGGTGATCAGGAGTATGTGGATGGTCTAGTTCAGGTGGTCCTATCTGTCGCCCCGCATAAGGCTCTGATGGACGCCTTTGAGGCCTTCAACCAGGAGCTGTTCGGCGAAAAGGGCGGGATGGACTCCCTTCTGGATCTGTTCTCGAAGACGCGGATTGCAGAGATGGCTTCGTATGCCCAAATCGCATATGAACGGGTGAGGGCGATCCGGAAGCTTGAGAGGGTACTCGAAGATGGTGGGGCAGAGGATGTACTCCAACAAATCGTCGCTGAGGCTCCATGGCTTATCGACGCGACCTGGACTCCCATTACGATGAACCAGGGGTTGAGGCTTTTCGCGAGGCGATTCGCTGCGTACTATAAGCGCCGATACGGCGAAGAGGTAACGTTCTCAATTGATCATCCGCGAAAGCAGCCCGATTTCACGCTCGTCAATCTCGGCCGAAAACTCCATATCGTTGAGATCAAGGCGATAGGGCACCGTTTCGGTCCCAGGGACTGGGACCGACTCCACAACTACCTCGACGCCTTCCGGGATTTCTTTGCGAACAACCGCGAGTTGGCGACACAATTCCCCGACGAGTGGGTTGTTGACTTGGTTTGCGATGAAGTGGGGATACGCGATCGAGACAAGAACAGCGCATACAAGTATTGGAGCGCGGAGGGACGCATCAAACGAATCTCATGGATCGACTTCCTGGCGCGGGCCGTACAGGCAAATGAGACGTTCCTTGATGCCAGGGATCGAATACGCGTGGAGGCGAGAAGCCGTGAAGCGGAAGCGGATCTGTCGTGAAGGCCGTCAGCCTTTTTTCGAATTGCGGCGCCGGAGACGTCGGGTTTGCGGCTGCGGGATTCCGGTTTCAGGTGATATCTGAGCTGGTAGAAACGCGCCTAGAGGTCGCAAAGCTCAATCATCCCGACGCTGTCGCGGTCTTAGGAGATCTGCGGAGAACTTGGCCCGTCGTAGTCGATACGTTTCGGGAGGCCCACGGCCGGGAAGCCCCCGTGCTGCTATCGGGCTGTCCGCCCTGCCAAGGAATGAGTTCCGCTAGAGGCGACCGGGGAAGGGAGAACGATCCAGACGCCAGTTCGCGAGACGGTCGCAACCTGCTCGTGCTGCCAATTGCGCAAGTAGCCAAGGAACTACGACCAACGTTCGTCGTGGTCGAGAATGTTCCCGCGTTTCTGCGGAGAAAGATTTGGGATCCAAACAGCGCGACTCCACTTTCTGCCGCCAAGCTCCTCTGCAATCGACTGGAATCCGACTATCGCGTCTATGCAGCGGTTGTCGATCTATGCGAGTTCGGGATACCGCAGCACCGTTTGCGGGCGTTTCTGACCCTGGTCAGGAAGGACACCGAAGCTTTCGAGGTGCTCCAGAGCACCGGGTGTGCGCCGTTTCCGGCTCCGACTCACGGAGGCCCGGATGGTCCGAAGTTCGTGACCATTGATGACGCCTTGGGAGAACTGGACCTGCCAGCGCTTGATGCAGGATCCGTTCAGACAGCCCGCTCGGTTGGCAATTCGATGCACAGGGTTCCCGTCTGGCCGGATCGGAGGTATGAGATGGTGGCAGCGATCCCGCCCGGGAGCGGTGCCAGTGCTTGGGAGACTGATCACTGTGGGCGATGCGACGAGGAGGGTATTGCGCGGACGGAAGCCGTGTGTCCAAGTTGCCAGAGTCCGTTACAACGGCCGACGGTGCGTAATCCGGATGGTTCGTGGCGGCTGGTCAAGGGATTCCGAAGCTCAAGCTACCGGCGGATGGATCCGGCCCGACCTGCCGCAACCCTAACCACCGCGAGCGGGCACATAGGTAGCGACCGGACTCTTCATCCTTGGGAGAATCGCGTCCTGAGCCCAGCCGAGTGCGCCTGGCTTCAGACCTTTCCTAGCACCTTCAAGTGGGGGGACCTGATAGAGACGGGGGGGCCCACAGGTGTCCGTAAGATGATTGGCGAGGCGGTTCCACCACGGTTTACCATGCTTCATGGAAGGGTGTTGGCTGGTCTGGCGGCGGGTCGTGAGGTGACAGCAGCCCTCTCTCAGCAGGATGGGCGGTGTCAAAAGGCCCTCGAAAAACTGTACTCCAACCGTTAGGCCATCGTTGACAGCGGGTTACATCCGTACTCCGTAGTTCTAGCCCAGCAACCCGGGTACGGATCCGACGGCGCTGACGAGGCAGTTCCACTTAGTGACGACCCACACTGTTAACTGCGAGAAGCGAAGCAAGATCAATGTCCCAGGTCTGGGCACTGCATCGCCAGACAACGACATCCGGGCGAACGCAGGGCTGTCACTCCCACCCGACCTACGCGACCGAACCCAGAAGGCTTCCCACACCCTTGATCAGATCGGCCACGTCAGTGTCGGTGAGTTCGTCGAAGTTTCCGTGGTCGGCGGCATTACGCACACCAATCCAGAAGGACACTTGTTTTTGCCGAAGCCGGTCGTAAACGCCTTTGTCGGCGATCTTGTTGTTGAGTGACTGAAGGTTGTCCCTAGCCTTGACGGCAATGCCCTTTCGTGTCGCGAGGGATCGAAGTCCGTTCTCAAGAACCGCACCAGCAAGGGATGCCGCCGGCGCTGAGTAGCCATTCTCCAGCAGATGATCAGCCTGCTCGAGAAGGTCTGAAAAGACCTCTGCACTTGCCAACTCCCTAACGGTTTGTAGATATCCATGGTTCATATCATCAAGGGCTGCTTGAAGAATGCCCAACCCTCGCTTGACAAAACGCGCTCGTGCACCATCATCAACCTGCGACCCAAAGGATTCCGAATAGGTATGACCAGTGTCAAAGACTTGGGCGAGTAGCACCATTGACTGGCTTTTCCACTCTGCATATCGCCGCTCGTCCACAAAGTCGAACGCGCCCCTCGGCTTATAGGTCCGCAACACCGCCTCTCCCTTCTCGATCAGGGCGGCTAGACGATCGCGGATCAGTCCATCCAGCATCAATTAACTCCCACCTGCACCTTTCCTGACACCAACTGTGTCAACAGGGCATCTCGCAACGACGTGAGTGCGCGGACCTGTGCTGTGGCTTGCCTGATAAGTTGATCCAGTGGTAGGACATATCGACCGAACTGCTCAATAACGACTGCCGGCGGCTCAACCGTCGGTAAGGACATGATCTGTTTCTTCGTAATAGCACCGAAGACAGTGCCCGTGTGCTCGTACTGTTGTATCTCGTGTTGGATCGTCAAAGCAGAATAGTACGTGAGTGAGCTTGACCCTGACCGATGACGTAAGGCAGCAACTCCCCGCCCGATACAGCTAGTCTCCCACGCCATGTTGATGTCACCAACAGGGGCCCTAACACTTACTAGTGTATCCTGAGGCGCGGTAATACGGGATGGCGCTGTACAGAATCTCCGCTTCGTAGGATAGCGAAACCCAAAGTCGGTGCAGCCCTGAAAAAACGGCAACCCGTCACCTACGTCGTTATATGTACGGCCGGGCGGAGACTGGCCCATCGTTACGCGGTAGTAATCTCCTACGGTACCGACTTCCCATCCTTCTGGGACTTTGCCTAGCTCGGACGGAACGAGACGGTCGGGGAAGAGGTTGTAGAGGTGGGCAGGGAGGCCGGGAAGTGACTGGCCGGGTTGCCAGCGGCCCTCCGTTTTGGCACGGACCGGATCGAAGTTCACAAACCAGGACTTGAACAGAGTCCGAGCCATCTCCTCCAGGGTCTCGTTTATCCGGTGGTTTAGCTCGATCTTATTGTCCAGCGTCCTAAGAACATGTGCGATGGCCTGCTGCTCACGGTGAGACGGAAGGGATACCTCGTATCGAGAGACGTGTTCCCATTGTGCTCTCGGCATTCGGGTGCCTTCTGATCCCGCTGTCGCGAAGTCTACAAAGTCTTGAGATGCCATGATGTAGTAGAGGAAATCTTGGTCGACTCCCTCAGTTGGCCGAACAACCCAGATGTCGGTCGAACATATTCCGTCAAACGGTGCCCGTATCACCTTACGAAAGTATGGCCGCAACTTTCCGAATAGTGTATCGCCAAGGCGAAACGTCGTTTTGGTACTTGTTATGTCACTCTCTAATCCGTGACTAAGGAGAGACAGCGTACCCTGTCCAATATGCTGAAGTCCTACATACGGAGTGTCGCCTTTAGGCGATGGCGAGACCGAATCGCGGATGAGGCGGGCACATTGTCCGAAAGTCACGGATCGCCAATCGGCGAGCAGAGGAGCAACTATGGCTTCGTCACCCAAGCTCGTCATTGATACTAGAAACCCAGGTTTGTGAGGTTGGCCTCGATCTCGGAGTCCAGCCTGTGGGTTTCGGCTTGCTGCTCGCGCCATCGGGCGGTGAGGCGGCCCATTTGCTCCTCGAAAGGTTCGCCGTCGTCCCCTTCGGGTTCGAAGCCTACGTAGCGTCCAGGGGTGAGGATGTGGCCATGCTTGCGAACGTCTTCGAATGTGGCGCTGTTGCAGAAGCCCGGCACATCCGCGTACTCGCCGGCCTCCTCCTGGCCTCGCCAGGCGTGGTAGGTGTCAGCGATGCGAAGTATGTCGGCTTCACTCAACTCGCGGTGGGTGCGGTCCACCATGTGGCCCATCTTGCGGGCGTCGATGAACAGTATCTCGCCCAGGCGTTCACGGTGCGGACCGCGTAGACGGGTCCGTGACAGGAACCACAGGCAGGCGGGTATCTGGGTCGAGTAGAAGAGCTGACCTGGCAGCGCCACCATGCAGTCCACCAGGTCGGCCTCGATGATCGCCTCCCTGATCTTGCCTTCACCTGATTGCTGAGATGACATGGAGCCGTTGGCCAGTACGAACCCGGCTGTCCCCCAGGGTGACAGGTGATGGATCATGTGCTGTACCCAGGCGAAGTTAGCGTTACGCGGCGGTGGCACGCCGTACTTCCAGCGCTTGTCGTCCTTCAGGCGTTCGCCGCCCCAGTCGGAGATGTTGAAGGGCGGATTGGCAAGGATGTAATCGGCCTTGAGATCTGGATGGCGATCGTTGTGGAAGGTGTCACCGTGGGCGATCTGACCCTCGATTCCCCGGATGGCGAGGTTCATCCTGGCCAACCGCCAGGTTGTGTAGTTCGACTCCTGGCCGTAGATGGAGATATCCGCCTTCGCCAGACCACCGTTTCCGTTGCCCGTGGCGTGCGCCCGCATGAACTCCATCGACTGGACGAACATTCCTGATGACCCGCAGCAGGGGTCGTACACGCGGCCGTTGTACGGCTCCAGCATCTCGACCAGCAGCCGGACGATGCAGCGTGGCGTGTAGAACTCGCCGCCCCTCTTGCCCTCAGCGTCCGCGAAACGGGACAGGAAGTACTCGTACACCCGGCCGAGCACATCTTTGGAGCGGGCGTCCTCGTCACCCACCTTGATGTTGCTGACCAGGTCGATCAACTCACCCAGCCTTTGCTTGTCGAGGGCGGGCCTGGCGTAGTCCTTCGGCAGGACATCCTTGAGGGACTCGTTCTCCCGCTCGATACCGACCATGGCGTCATCGACGATCCGGCCGATCTCGGGCTGCCGCGCCTGTGCCTGGAGATGCGCCCAGCGGGCTTCCGGTGGCACCCAGAACACGTTGCGGGCCAGGTACTCGTCCGAGTCCTCGGGGTCAGCCCACTCCTCATCGGCTAGACGGTCGCGGATCTCCTCGAATACATCCGATATGTACTTGAGGAAGATGAGACCGAGAACCACATGCTTGTACTCGGCCGCGTCCATGCTGCCCCGCAGCGTGTCCGCCATCTTCCACAACTCGGCCTCGTAGCCGGTGATAGCGCCGCTGCTCCTGGACCCCTCAGCCTTTCTAGCCCTGGTCGCCATACGGTCCTGCTACCTGCCCACTTCCATCAAACGGGGAACGGTCCTTTGGTCCTGCTGTCCTCGTTGCCAAAGGATAGGCCGTGGGCGACTGTGGTCCTCCGTGTGCCTTTCCTTCCATTCCAATTCCATGATCGGTAGGTAGTTCGCTGCGCTACCGTCGTCCTCCGGCCACGTTCCTGCGGCTTCATGCCGGTGGGGGATTGTGGTCTGGCGCAAGCTACCGGCCGCGCAACGACCCGCAGGAGGATGCCATGCCCAACCCCGTAGTCCATTTCGAGATCCAGTCCACGGAGCCGGGGAAGAGCCAGGACTTCTTCAGGGAAGTGTTCGGATGGCAGGTCGATGTGGTGCCCGAGATGGGTTATGGCCTCGTGAACACCGGTACCGAGTCAGGGATAAACGGCGGTATCGAGCCCTCGCCCACCGGGGAGAACCGGGTGATGATCTACATCGAGGTCGACGACATCCAGGGCTACCTCGACCGGGCGGTGGCCGCCGGCGCCGGGGTCGTGATGCCGGTGACGGTCGTTCCCGGCGCCGTGACCTTTGCGCTGTTCTCGGATCCGGCCGGCGCGGTGGTCGGCATCGTGGACAGCGAGACGCCACCGGCCGAGTAGCAGCTCCCGGATGGGGGAGCCCGCTAGGCGTCAGTGACGCATCCCGTGCTTGCTGTCGAGACCGTCTTGATGTATTTGGCCAGGGTGCCCCGGGTGGCTTTCAACGGCGGGGGAGCCCAAGCCGCCCGACGGTCGGCCAGATCGGCTTCGGAGACGTCCAACGTGATGGTCCGGGCGACCGCGTCTATCGAAATCCGATCCCCGGGTTCCACCAGCGCGATCGGGCCGCCTTCCTGGGCCTCGGGGCACACGTGACCCATGATGAAGCCGTGCGAGCCGCCCGAGAAGCGGCCGTCGGTAATGAGGGCTACGTCCTGTCCCAGACCGGCGCCCATGATGGCTGAGGTGGGAGTGAGCATCTCGGGCATGCCCGGCCCGCCCTTCGGGCCTTCGTAGCGGATGATGATCACCGAGCCGGGTCCGATCTCGCCCCGCTCCAGGGCGGCAAGCATGTCCTCTTCGCTGTCGTAGGGCAGGGCCGTGCCCGTGAAGGACAAGCCTTCCTTGCCGGTTATCTTGGCGACCGCTCCTTCGGGGGCCAGATTGCCCCGGAGGATCTGGATGTGGCCGGACCCCTTCACCGGCTTGTCCCAGGGAGCAATCACCAGCTGCCCCTCTGCCAGGCCCGGCAGATCGGCGAGGTTCTCGGCCATGGTCCGGCCGGTCACGGTCAGGCAGTCGCCATCGATAGCCCCCCGTTCCAGCAGCATCCTCAGAACCGCCGGTGTCCCCCCCACCTCATGCAGATCCTCCATCACGTACCGGCCGGACGGCTTGAGGTCGCCCAGGTAGGGGATGCGGTCGCTGACCGGCTGGAAGTCCTCGATGTCCAGATCGACCCCGGCCGAGTGGGCCATGGCCATCAGGTGCAGCACAGCGTTGGTGGAGCCGCCCAGCGCCATCGTGATGACCATGGCGTTCTCGAACGCCGCCCGTGTCATGATGTCACTGGGGAGGATGTCCTCCTCGAGAAGCCTGCGGATGGCGGCGCCTGCCGCCCGGCACTCGGCCGCCTTGCCCGGGTCGGTCGCCGGGGTGGAAGAGCTGTAGGGGAGGCTCATCCCCAACGCCTCGATCGCCACGGCCATCGTGTTGGCCGTGTACATGCCCCCGCAGGCGCCGGCGCCCGGACAGGCATTGCGAACCACGTCGAGCCGATCGTCCTCGCTCAGGCGGCCCGCGATCGCCTCGCCGTAGGACTGGAAGGCCGACACGATGTCGATCGGGTTGCCGTGACGGTTCACGCCGGCCCGGATGGTGCCCCCGTAGATCATCAGCGCCGGACGGTCAAGACGGGCCATCGCCATTACGGCTCCCGGCATGTTCTTGTCGCAGCCCGGGATCGAGATGTTGGCGTCGTACCACTGGGCGCTCATGACGGTTTCGATCGAGTCGGCGATGAGATCCCTCGACTGGAGCGAGAAGGACATACCGTCGGTCCCCATCGACATCCCGTCCGACACGCCGATGGTGTTGAAACGCATCCCCACCAGGCCGGCCTCGGTGACCCCGAGCTTCGTCTCGGCGGCCAACTCGTCCAGGTGCATGTTGCAGCTGTTGCCCTCGTACCACATCGAGGCGATCCCGACCTGGGCCTTCGACATGTCGCCGGGCGTGAGGCCGGCGGCGTAGAGCATGGCCTGCGAGCCGCCCTGCGAGCGTTGTTGGGTTATCCGTCTGCTGGTGCGGTTGATGGCTGTTTCCATGCGCGCCAATCATAGATTGGGCGCGGGTCCGATCCGGTACGGACCACTAGCCTTGTCGCCATGGTCCTCCTGCCCGATCGAAGGCTTCCGGCCGTCGGGCCGCAGGATGGCGATGATCGCGGTGGTCGGTGCTGATCGTCAGCGACGTGCATGGGGCCTTCACCGAGTTGGCCCGGGTTGCGTCGTGTGGAGGGCCCCTGCTGGTGCTCGGGGATCTCCTCAACTTCGTGGACTACCGCACCGGGCGGGGTATCGCCGCCGACGTGTACGGCCCGGACTACGCCCGCGAGTTCATCCGTAACCGCAGGACCGGTGACTGGCCGGCTAACCGCCGGCTGTGGCGCCGTGTCCAGGACGGACGGGAGTCCGAGCTGGCCGAACACATCCGGGCCGAGGTACGCGGTCAGTACCGGGCCGCCCGCCGGGCCCTGATGCCTGCCGAGAAGGCCTACGTGATCCACGGCAACGTGGACTGGCCGGAGGAGATGGCGGCCGCATTGGCGGATGAGGTAGTGCTGGTGGACGGCGAGGTGGTCCAGATCGATGGTTACTCGGTCGGGTTCGCCGGGGGAGGGGTGCCCACCCCGGCGAGGGCCCGGGGTGAGGTGTCGCACGAGGCCATGGCCGCCAAGCTGGACGCCTTGGGACGGGTGGACATCCTGTGCACCCATGTTGCGCCCGCGGTGGCTCCGCTCCGCCGGGACGTGGTGACGGGCATGCTGGAGCGGTCGTCTTCGGTGGTGCTGGACTACCTGCTCACCCACCGGCCTCGTTACCACTATTTCGGAGACATCCACCAGCCCCAGGCGCACGCGTGGCGGGTGGGACGCACCGTCTGCCGCAATGTCGGTTACTTCCGGGCCACGGCTCGCGCGGTGCGCCACTGAAGTGTCACGGTCCGGTGGTACGTTCTCGGCATGGTGTTCCCGGGGCCACTACAGCTTGGGCGCGGGGTGGTTGTCAACCCCGGCGACCCCGATCCGATCGACGGGCTGCCCAGGGTGCGGGTGGATCAGGATCTCCTGGATTCGCCCGAGTCGCTGGCCGCGACGGTGGACCGGCTGCATCGGGGCTGGTCGGCCAGAGAGCCCGTAACGGTTGAACTGGCTGTCGACCAGGAGGAGCTCCGACGACCGGTCATGGAGGAGCGCCCGTTGTGGCGGCTCGGAACGGACTTCACCATCCTCAGGGAGCGGCTTCACTTCCTGGTCTGGGCCAACAACTGGGATTGCCGGACGGGCACCCCGGTGTGGTGGTGGGCCTCGAAGGCCGCCGGGCTGGGCGCCGGCGAGGGGGGCTCCGCCGACATAGTCCTTCGGAACGGTGAGCCGGCGTGGGTGGACGGAGGTCCGCGGGAGCCGCTCAACCTGCCTGTGGTGCACGCCGAGTCGGTCGAAGCGGGTCGCCTCCGTCTAGCCGGTTCGCCGGCGGGGCTCGGCCCGGATCTGGATCCCGCCCAGCGGGCAGCCGTCAAAGCTGGCGGCGGGCCCGCGCGCATCATCGCCACCGCCGGATCGGGTAAGACACGAACCCTCCTGGCCCGGCTCGCCCACCTGGTCGATCACCGGAGGGTCGAGCCCGGTCTGGTAACCGCGGTCGCCTACAACAACCGGGCCGCCGCTCAGATGAGGGAGCGTCTGGGGAGGCGGGACCTCCACATCCGTACCATCCATTCGCTGGGCTGGGCGATCGTGAGGGAAGCCTTGCCCGACGCGCGCCTCCTTGACGAACGAGAGGTCCGGGGCCGGCTCCGGGGTCTCGTACCGAGCCGGCGCATTCTCAACAAGGACGTCATCGGTCCCTACCTGGAGGCGTTGTCGGACGCCCGCCTGGCACTGCGGGATCCGGCCAAGGTGGAGGAGGACCGCGACGACATCCCCGGTTTCGCTGAGGTCTTCAGGCGCTACCGCTACCGGCTCGAACGGCATGGCCTGGTGGACTACGACGAGCAGATCTACCGAGCCGTAGAGCTGCTGCTCCGGGAACCCGACCTCCGGGCCCGCTGGCAGTCCCGATGCAGGCACCTGCTTGTCGACGAATTCCAGGACCTCACGCCTGCCTACGTGCTGTTGCTCCGGGTGTTGTCATCGCCGCGCCTCAACGTGTTCGGGGTCGGGGACGACGATCAGACCATCTACGGGTATGCGGGGGCGGACCCGCGCTTCCTGGTGGACTTCGACCGGTTCTTCCCGGGGGCGGCGGAGCACGCGCTGGAGGTGAACTACCGGTCACCGGTCGCGGCGATCAGGGCCGGAAACCATCTGCTGGGCCGCAACAGCGTCCGGGTGCCGAAGGCCGTTAGCCCGGCGCCGGGCTCGCCGGACGGGACCGACCGCCTCCTGATCCTCGAGCGGCCCGATCCGGAAGTGACCGGGGAGGCGATCGATCGGGTTCGCATGTGGCTGGCGGACGGGACCCCTCCCGGCGAGATAGCAGTGCTGGCCCGGGTCAATTCGGCCCTCCTCCCCGTGCTGGCCGGGTTGGACCAAGCCGGGTTCCCGTTGAATTCCAGGATCGAGCCCGGATTGCTCGACCGGTCGGTCATGAGATCGGTGCTGGCTTGGATACGCCTGGGTCTCCGACCGGAGGAGATGGGGCGCTTGGACCTGCTCGAAGCGGTCCGCCGCCCCTCCCGGGGCCTGAACCGCCTGGCGGACCGGCGCCTTCAACGGAGCGTGTACTCCCTGGAGGACCTCCAGGGGTTGGCGAAGGGCTTGGAGGGCCGCCAGGCAGAGGCATGGGTCACGTGGGTTCATGACGTCGCCGGGCTGGCCGGCACGGCGAGGAATGGAAGGGCGGGCCCCGTGCTCCGGCGGCTGATCGATGGTATCGGTCTGGGACGGTCGGCCCATCTGCTGGATCGGAGCCGCACCCGGGTGGACAAGGCCGGTCACGCCGATGATCTGGTGGCGCTCCACCGAACCGTCTCTGTGTACAGCGAGGTGGGAACGTTCGAGGAGAACCTTCGGGCAGCGCTGGCGCGACACCGCGGTGCCGGAGACGTCAGGGACGGCGTCACGCTCTCCACGGTCCACCGGGTCAAGGGCATGGAGTGGAACCGGGTGCTCGTCTTCGGGGCCGATCGGGGCCTGATGCCCCACGCGCTCTCGGAGAATGTGGAGGAGGAGCGCCGGATCCTCTATGTGGCCATTACCCGAGCCCGCCGGCAAGCAGTGGTGGTGGCCGACGCCGACCGTCCCTCGCGGTTCCTGGCCGAGATGCGAGGCCAACAGCCTCGGAAGGTTTCGGGCTCGACCTCCGGAACACCGGTGGCGTCGACGGGACCTGCGACGCCGGTGGAAGTCGATTCCGAGTTGTTCGAGCAGCTCAAGACCTGGCGTCGCGACCGATCCAGGGAACTAGATGTGCCGGCCTACATCCTGTTTTCGAACCGGACCCTCGAAGGGATAGCGGCCCGGCGCCCGCGGAACGAGCATGAATTGCTCGCGGTAAGCGGGGTCGGTCCTACTAAATTGGATCTGTTCGGGGAAGAGGTGCTGGAGATCGTTCGGGAGTGTTCTTCATCATGAAGGCGCGACCGTCCGTCGCCCCATCTCTCCTTGAACTAGGGGTAGTCGCCACGTCCCTGGCCGCTCGGAAGGATGGGGTTAGAGAGTGTCCGAATCGACTCTCCAAACCATTGAGATAGACGCTCCACCCGCCAGGTGTTTCGAGGTGGCGGCCGACGTGGAGGCCTATCCGGAGTGGGCCGGTGGCGTGCGGGACGTCTCGGTCCACGAGAAGGATGCCCATGGCCGGCCCGTCAGAGCCACCCTCGTGGTGGATGCCATGATTAGGCAGGTCGAGGTCACGTTCCGCTACACCTACGACCCGCCCCACGCGATCAACTGGACGGCCGAGCCGGGGCGAGATGTCATCGAGTTGGACGGATCGTACGAGTTCCGCGAGCTCGGAGAGGGAACCACGGCTGTCTACATGCTGAGGGTGGTGCCGGGTTTCGATATCCCCGGATACCTCCGCGGCCAGGCTGAGAAGCAGATCGTGGGCACGGCCCTGCGGGCGCTGCGGAAACGGGCCGAGGGAAGCTGACCGATCCGCCGCGGGCCCGCTGCTCTACGGCGAAAACCTGGTCTGAACGGACGGTCCCCGTCCGCAGTACCCGCCTCAGGCTCCGGACGCGCCCGTTCCGGCGCGGGAGGTACGCCGGAACGGGCGGGAGGGATGCTCTAGCCGGGCTTCAGGTGTTGGACGGCATGCTCAGGCAGCCTCGATCTGGATGGTCCTGGGAAGGATGTCGGGCTGCTTCTCGACGACTACCTCCAGGATGCCGTTGGCGAGCCGGGCGGTCACCTGATCGCCGTCCACGTTGTCGGCCAGCGTGACGGAGCGGGAGAACCCGCCGTCCGCCAACTCACGGTGGCGGTAGGTGGCGCCTTCCGCCAGGTCGTGGGCGCGGGAGCCCTTGACGGTGAGCACGTTGTCCTCCACCGTGACCTCGAGGTCGCCCAACTCGAATCCGGGGAGCTCGAAGCGAGCCGTGATGTCGGTGCTGGACTCGATGATGTCCACTCGGGGCACCAGGGTCGGCGCCACCCGATCGCGGGTTCCCAAGAGATGGGTTCCGGCGATGGGGAAGCCCTCGAACAACGAGTCGATGTCCGAGACGAATTTGAAGGGTCGGGTGCGTACGAGCTGCATATGCGTGCTCTTTCTCCTCTGATTGTGGTGTCCGGCTCTCGGGCCGCCCACCTTCCTTGCTAGTCATATAATCTAACATATCTATGCTGAGATTTCTTCCCGATTACACCTACCTTTTTTCTGACTCATGCGAATGGGGCGGGATATGTTGAGGTTGATGGACTGCCGGCGGGGACGGAGCGGTCCGGTATTCGTCTCCCGGCCGGCTGCCGCAGCAGTCGTCCCCGGGATGGGACGCCGAGCCCGTAATCTGTAGGAATTGCACGAGACCCGACCTGAACCGAGGCTGATGACCGACCGAGTCGACCTGACCCTGGGTATCGATCTGGGTGGAACCAAGATGGCGTTCGCCCATGTCGACGCGCGCGGCGAGATCGTATCGCACCTGACGATGCCCCGACCTGCTACAGCCGCAGAGATGGAGGCGGTGCCGGTGGAGGTGGCGCGTTCCCTACTCAACCCCGGCATCAGAGCGATCGGGATCGGCGCCGCCGGCCTGGTGGACGTCGAGGAGGGGGTGCTGATCTGGGGTCCCAACGTGGAAGGCCGCGAGATTCGCTTCCGGCAGATCTTCGAGGCCGAGTTCGGCCTTCCCACCGTGGTCGACAACGACACCAACGTCTCCGGTCTGGCCGAGGCCCGGGTGGGTGCGGCCCGCGGCTACCGGCACGTCTGCATGATCACCCTCGGAACCGGCATCGGCGGCGCATGGGTCATCGACGGCCGCCCCTACCGCGGGCGCGGGTTCGCGGGAGAGGTGGGGCACATTACCGTGGATGTCGGAGGGTCCTGGTGTACGTGCGGTCAGAGAGGATGCTGGGAGACATTCGCCTCGGGTCGCCGGATCGATCAGATGGCCCGGGACCTGGCCGCGACGTGGCCCGGAGGGTTGGTCGCCAAGCTGGCCCGGGGAGGGCCACCAGAGGGACGCCACCTCACCGGGGCCGCGATGGAAGGCGATCCTGACGCCATCGAAGCGCTCGAGGAGGTGGCATTGTGGTTGGGTATCGGCATTGCCGGGCTGGTAGCGGCGATGGATCCTGAGATCGTGGTGGTCGGCGGGGGCGTCTCGCAGGTCGGGGATCTGTTCCTGGATGCCGCCCGCGAGTCATTCCGGAAGTCGCTGGAGGGATCTGACCACCGGGATCCGACACCGATAGTCTGTGCAGCGCTCAAGGAGGACGCCGGCGTGATCGGCGCCGGACTCCACGCCCGGGAGAGCCTGCTGTGATTCGTGACTGGTTGGAGGGAAAGATGGCGGATGAGCGCACACGGGCGCTCCTTCGGGAGGTGGTCATGCTGGTACCCAACCTGGGCAAGCTCGTGGCTCGCCTGGCCGGGGATCCCCGCGTACCGGCCCGGGCCAAGGTCTTTGCCGGGATAGCGGCGGTCTACGCCTTCTCTCCGATCGATGTGGTACCTGACTTCATACCAGTGCTCGGCAAGACCGACGACATCCTGCTGATGGCGCTGGCGTTGCGGCACGTGATCGAAGAGGTGGGCGTGGCGGTGGTCAGGGAGCACTGGGACGGCCCCGATCAGGTACTCACCGTGATGATCGACCTGATCAGCGCCATCGCCGACACCGTTCCGAGGCCGCTACGCATGGCCCTCAACCGCTTCCTGCGGGCCGGCTGAACCGCCGCCGCCCGGGCCGGCGCGGTAACCGTGTAGCAGGACGGCAGGTCGAAGATCAACAGTGAGGTACGCGGTTCTGTTTCCAGGCCAGGGAAGCCAGCGGGTCGGCATGGGCGCCGATCTCTTCGACGCTCGGCCCGATCGGCTGGTCGACGTGTCGGACCGGGTCCTGGGGTGGTCTCTCCGAGAGGCGTGCCTGGACGGGCCCGAAGAAAAGCTGACCGCTACCGAACACGCCCAGCCGGCCCTCTACGCTCTGGCGTACCAGCTCTGGATGGAGCTCAGCGAGCGGGTGGGCTACCCGCCGGTGGCTGCCGCCGGGCATTCGCTCGGGGAGTACACGGCGCTGGCGGCCGCCGGAGCCTTCTCGTTCGAGACCGGGCTCGGGCTGGTGGACCGGAGAGCCCGCGCCATGGCTGATGCGGTGGCTCAGGTAGATTCCGGAATGGCCGCTCTCCTCGGGGTTTCCGATGAAGTAGCCCGCCGGGTAGCGGCGGACCGGAGGCGCGAGGGCGGCAGGCTCTGGGTGGCCAACCTCAACGCCCCCGGCCAGGTGGTGGCAGCCGGCGCGCTCGAAGATATCGGCTGGCTGGTCGGCAACGCTCGTGATCTGGGCATCCGGCGAGCGATCGAACTCGACGTGGCGGGTGCCTTCCATACCCCGCTCATGGAACCGGCCAGGTCGCAGCTGGTCACCGCACTCGCCCGGGTGGGGATCCACCCCCCCGACTTCCCCGTATGGGCCAATGTCACCGCCCGACCTATGGCGAGGGGAGAGGTCAAGGAGTTGCTGAGCCGCCAGATCACCGCCCCGGTTCGGTTCGGTGAGACACTCCGCGGTATGGCGGATGCTGGGATCGAAGCCTTCGTCCATGTCGGCCCCGGGGACGTGACGGCCGGCCTGGCCAGGCGGGCCGTCCGGGGTTCCCGGGTTCTGGTCGTGTCGTCGATCAAGGAGGTCGAGGGGGTCGCGGGCCGCCTCGGCCGGTCATGATCCGCCACCGCCGGCAGCATGCCCCCCGCTCCCGCCCGGCCCGGTACGCTCTCCAGTGCCGTGTTTCCCGCCGCCGGTGTAAAGTTGCCTGCGCGAGGACCTGCCGGCCTGCCCATCCGTCCGAAGAAGGGGTTCCCCTGTCGCATCGATGCCTGCCGGCGAACCAGGCCGACCGCCACGAGAAGAGGGACGGATGAGGTACGCCGAGATCACCGGTTGGGGCAAGGCGCTTCCCCCGACCGTCCTCAGCAACGCCGACCTCGAGCAGCTGGTCGATACCAGCGACCAGTGGATCACCTCTCGTAGCGGCATCAAGGAGCGGCGAATCTCCCATGTGGCCGCCAGCGACATGGCCGAGTTGGCCGGGCGCCGCGCCATCGCGGCAGCCGGTATCGAGATGGAGAAGATCGATCTCATCATCAATGCCACTTGCACCCCCGAGTCGATCATTCCCGCCTCCGCCTCCTACGTGCAGGCCAAGCTGGGAGCGGTGAACGCCGGCGCCATGGACCTCAACGCCAACTGTTCGGGGTTTGTTTACTCCTACGTGACGGCTGATGCGCTGGTCCGGGCCGGGATCGTCGACACGGTGTTGCTGGTCGGCGTGGAGCGGCTCAGCTGGGTGCTCGACTACACGGACCGCGTCACCTGCATCCTCTTCGGAGACGGAGCGGGCGCGGTCGTTCTCCAACCGACCGATTCCGAGGCCGGGGTGTTCGGCTCCGAGCTGGGGATAGACGGAACCTTGGCCGACCTCCTATCCGTGGATGGGGACGGGACCGTCCAGCCCGGTTCGTCGCTCATACCTCCGCGGATCGTGATGCAGGGGTCTGACGTCTTTCGGCGGGCCGTGACCGCCATGGCGGACGCCTCGGAAGCGGTGGTACGCCAGGCGGGATGGGATCTCGGCGACATCGACCTCCTGGTGCCCCATCAAGCCAACCAGCGGATCATCGACGCCACGTCCCGGCGGCTCAAGCTGGATCCCGCCCAGGTCTTCCTCAACATCCATGCATACGGGAACACCAGCGCCGCCACCATTCCGATCGCGTTGACCGAGGCCATCGAGGCCAGGCGGGTTCCTCCCCGCGCCAATCTGGTATTCGCGGCCTTCGGCGGAGGTCTCACGTGGGCGGCCGCCGCGGTGCGGTTCGGCGAGCGGGTCACGCCCATCAGCGAGGTCGATGACGAACTCCCCGCTACCGATGAATCGGTGTGGGACCTGCTGGCGGCCAACTTCGAGTCCTTCGGCAGGCTTGAACTCGCATGAGCAAGGTGGCCTTGGTGACAGGTGGCTCCCGAGGGATCGGGCGGGCCATCTCTCTGGACCTGGCCGGCCGGGGCTACACGGTGGCGGTGAATTACCGGAGCCGATCCGGACCGGCGGACGAGGTGGTGGAGAGCATCGGAGCATCGGGTGGCTCGGCGGCCGCCTTCGCGGCGGATGTGAGTCGGGCAGGCGACGTGACCAGGCTGTTCTCGGAGGTGGAGGAGAGGTTCGGTCGTCCGGTCATCCTGGTCAATAACGCCGGTACGACGGACGACAGCCTGCTGCTCCGTATGGAGGAGGCGGCCTGGGACCGGCTTCTCGAGATAAACCTGAAGTCCGTCTACCTGTGCAGCAAGGCGGTGCTGCGGGGAATGCTGAGGGCAAAGTGGGGGAGGATCGTGTCGATTGCCTCCGTGGCGGGCCTGGTCGGCAATCCGGGCCAGACCAACTATGCCGCCTCCAAGGCTGGAGTGATCGCCTTGTCCAAGTCTCTCTCCAAGGAGGTGGGCTCCAGAGGGGTTACGGTAAACGCGGTCGCGCCCGGCTTCATCCGGACCGACCTGACCTCCGGTCTGCCGGACTCTGTCCTGGAGCAGGTACGCTCTACGACCAGCCTCCGCCGGATCGGCCGGCCCGAGGAGATAGCTTCGGCCGTGGCGTTTCTGGTATCGGACGGCGCTTCGTACATAACCGGCCAAGTGTTGGTCGTCGACGGTGGTCTCGCCCTCTGAGTCGGGACCTCGGAACGCAATCACAGCAAGGAGACAAAGCAACATGGATCGCTCGCAAGTTCAGGCCAAGATGCGGGATTTGCTCGTTGACGAGTTGGGGCTCGACGCCGACAAGATCACTGACGAGGCGACCTTCGAGGAGGACCTCGAGGTGGACTCGCTGGGAGTGGTCGAGCTACTGATGGCCCTCGAGGACGAGTTCGGCGTCAAGATTCCCGATGAGGAGGCCGAGAACATCACGGCGGTTGGCGAGGCGATCGATATGGTCGTCGCCAAGCTCTCCTCATAAGAGGACTGCTAGGGGATCAATCCATGCGCGGGGAGTCCCGGAGGGTAGTGGTGACCGGTATGGGCGCCATCACCCCGCTCGGTCACACTGTCGAAGATACCTGGAAGGCGGCCCTTGCCGGTGAGTCCGGGATCGGTCCGATCACCCAATTCGATCCGTCCGGCGTGCAGACCAAATTCGCCGGTGAGGTTCGGGGCTGGGATCCGGAGCTCGTCATCCCCAGGAGGGAGGCCCGCCGGCTCGACCGCTCGGCACAGCTCTTCATATGTGCCGCCCAGCAGGCCATGGACGAGTCCGGTCTCGACTTCGTGGCCGACACGTCGGATGCCGACCGGGCCGGGGTGATCGTCGGCTCCGGTCTCGGAGGGATGCTGTCCTTCGACAACCACATCAAGGTGATGCTCGACCGGGGGGCTTCCCGGATCAGCCCGCTGGCGGTCACGATGATCATTCCCAATGAGGCGGCCGGGGTGGCTTCCATCCGGTTCAACATACGCGGGCCGGTGACCTGCGTGGTGACGGCGTGCGCGGCATCCGCCAACGCCATCGGCGACGCCGCTGAGCTAATCCGGCGAGGTGCCGCCGATGTGATGTTGGCTGGCGGCGCCGAGGCCACCATCTGCGAATTCGGGATCGGATCCTTCAACAGCAGCAAGGCGCTCAGCACCCGTAACGAGGACCCGACCCGCGCCTCCCGCCCGTTCGATGCGGATCGGGACGGCTTCGTCATGTCTGAGGGGGGCGTGTGCGTGATACTCGAGGATCGTGAGCGTGCTCTGGCCAGGGGTGCTCGGATACATGCCGAGGTGATCGGGTATGGGATGACCTCGGACGCCCATCACGTCACCCTGCCCCGTCCGGGTGGGGATGGGGCGGCTCGGGCGATGGCAGCCGCGCTCCACTCGGCCGGACTCGAGCCGGAACAGCTGGGCTACATCAACGCCCACGGCACGTCGACCAAGGCCAACGATGTCACCGAGACGCAAGCGATCAAGCTCGCCCTGGGGGAGAAGGCGGCCCGGGCCGTTCCGGTGTCGTCCACCAAGTCGATGACCGGACACCTGATGGGCGGCGCCGGCGCCGTGGAGGCGATCTTCTGCATCGAGGCGATCAACAACGGGATCATCCCGCCCACCATCAACTACACCACGCCCGATCCCGATTGTGACCTCGACTACGTTCCCAACGAGCCGCGTGAGGCGGAGGTGGAATACGCCATGACCAACTCATTCGGGTTCGGTGGGCACAACGTGGTGCTCATCTTCGGACCGGGAAGCTAGTTGGTTGCTGGTTGCTAGTTGCTAGTTGCTAGAAACTAACAACTACAAACTACTTACCGGCGGACGCGCAGGACGATGAGGGTGATCGCGAGGCCCACTGTGCCCACCAGCGCCAGCGCCGCCAGGGCAAGGAGCAGCCAGAGGACGAGGGGGATCCGTCCCATCAGGGCGCCTACACCGAGCGCCACCGCGCCCAGTACGAAGGTGGCGCCCCCTCCAACCACCAACCCCACCAGTGCTATATCCTGGAGGGAACCTCGCCGGTCGCTCTTGACAACGGTCCGCTCGCCATCCTCCGTCTCTCCGGCATCCTCGGTGGAGGAGAGGTCGCTGCCGGGCATGTGGCTGCTTTCCGAGCGCCATTCCCTTAGGGATCGGTCGGTCAGCACCACCACGATCCCCACCCCGGCGGCGGCAACGAGGCCGGACACCACCGAGACCATCAGGATGGACAGGCTGCTACACGGGCCATCAAGGCATCCGACGCGGGTAACGGTCCCGCCGATAAAGCCGCCGATCAGCATGGCGAGGCCGACCGGCACTGCGAAGGTGTAACGCAGGCGGGCCATCCTCAGTCGGGCTCTTCCAGGGGCCGGCCCGATCGGCTGTAACCGGCGGTCTCCATGAGCCCAGGCGGGGTTACCTCAGGAAGGATCGATACGGGCTTTCCCCGTCGCGGCTGCGGCGGTTCCGTGGCCATGCGGGCGTCCGGCGTCCACGCCAGGTAGGTGAGCACCGCGGTAGCCGCTAAGAGCACCGTCGCCGCCCAGGGGGCCAGCCCGAGCGAGGCCAGAATGCCCAGCGGCAAGAGGCCCAGCCGGACCACCCAGAGGGACCCGCTGACGGCCCGGGCGTAGGCCCATCCTGCCACCAGCCCGAACCCCACCAGGATCCAGCTGCCGGCCGTGACCTCAGGCGCTCCCAACCTGCCGGTGATGCCTGGTATCCACACCAGCCCGAGCGTCAGCACCGTGGCCTTCGTAGGTACCCGGTCCGGCTTCACCGGATGGAACCACTCGTCTAGCGGGCGTGTCCAGGCCAGCCCCATTCCCGCCGCGCCGGTCGCCAGCGCCAGACCCCAGAGGAAGTTGATCGGTGTCAGAAGGGCCGTCAACGCCCACCCGGCTCCGATGGCGGTGAGCGCAATGCGGACCCAGCGTCCGGGCGACAGGAGCATGGCCACCACGAGCACCGCGGCCTCGATCACGAACCCCATGGTCACCAGGGAGGCGGCGCCGGCTTCCCAGGGTGACGTTCCGAACAGGACCAGTGCGGCCCAGAGCAACCCGCTCAGGAGAATGAGGACCGCGGCCAGCGGCACCCTATACGGCATGTCCCCATTCTGGCGCACCGGTCTCTCGAACAGAAGCCGACCGGTACGATGGCCGACGTGGTAGCGAGATACGAGGGCAGGTGGCCCGGAGAGGCTGTCTACTGCCCCGCTTGCAGCGCCAAACTCGACCGGGTCGAGATATACGGTCGGGAGCGGGGCGTGTGCCCGGATTGTGGCCGCATAGACTTCCGGGCCCCGCAGCTGGCGGCCGCGGTGCTCCTGCGGGACGAAGCCGGCCGGGTGCTGCTGGTCGAGCGGGGGCCGGACTCCACCCAATCCGGTCGGTGGTCGATTCCGGCCGGCTACGTGGATTACGGCGAGGACGTGCGCGAAGCCGCCGCCCGGGAGCTCCTCGAGGAGACCGGTCTGGTCGCGACCATAGGCTCTCCGGTGTTCGTAGCGACCAACTTCCACGATCCGGCCAAGGTGAGCGTATGCGTATGGTTCGTAGGCACCGCCCCGGACGGAGAGGCGGTTGCCGGGTCGGACGCCTCCGACATCGGCTGGTTCGCGCTCGATGATCTGCCCGATTTGGCGTTCGAGACGGACATCGCTCTGATCGAGCAACTCCGCGCGGTGTAGTTTCTAGTCGGTGGTCACTAGCAACTATCAACTAGCAACTACTCGAGAGGCCTGCCGCCACCCGGCAGATCTTGACAGGCTGATCACCTCGCAATGGCGAGGCTTGTCATGATGGAGCCGGTCCAGGTCCTGCCCGGTCAGCCGTAGCCGGGCAGCTTGGATCGGATCCTGGTGGGACACGACAACGGCCTCCTGATCGGGGTGGCGATCGGCCAGCGCATCGACTGCTTCCCCGACCCGAAGGGCGAGCTGTGTCACCGACTCGGGAGCGAAGTCCAAGTCAAGGGGGTCGTTCAGGTAGGCGGCCAATTCGCCGGGGAAATGGATGTCCAGATCCGCCCAGGGCAGGCCTGCCCACCTGCTCATCAAAGCCCACTCGGTTACCTCCGGCAGCACGAGCGGCTCGAGCCCATGCGGGAGGGCGATGACGCGCGCCGTTTCCCGGGCTCGATCAAGTGGGGAGGCGTAGACCGCACTGATCGGATGGGCGGCCAGGTGGGTACCCGCCCACGTCGCCTGGCGCCGGCCCCGTTCGCTCAACCGGAAGCCTGCCAGGTCGGCATACACGACTCCGGCGGGGTTCTCGACCTCTCCGTGCCTGACCAGGTGAACAACCGATGCCATCCCACTCAGCGTACCGTCCGATCAGCACGGGACCGGTGAGTACCAGGAGGTTCGCCCGCGAACATAGTGGGGAAACTCGGTCCGGATCGTCGGCTACGCAGCGATCCGGGCTTACGTATACTGCAGGGCGATGGACACGGACCGGAGTAGCTTCGATGCCATTGAATGAGCGGGAGCAGCAGATCCTCGACGAGATCGAGCGCCAGTTTCGAACCGAAGACCCGGAGTTCACCAAACGCACTTCCTCGTTGAACCGCATTCCCCAGTGGTATCTACGCGTAGCGGTTGCCGGAGTCGTGGTCGGATCACTCGTCCTGCTCGTCACGTTCTCCTTCAACACCGTGGTGGCGGTGGGGGGATTCTGCGTGCTGTTGCTGTCGACGGCGACTCTGATTCGCATCCTCCGGCTCACGACCCGGGTCCCGGGTCAGCCGGTGCGGGATTTTCTGCCGGATGGCCGAAACTCCCGGTGGCCATTTGGGCGCTGAGCGCTCGCGCAGGTTAGGATTCGCGGACTCCTCGCGGCGGAGGCTTCAACCAGTTGAGCTTGATATTGCATTCGCTCTGCCACGCTGCGGGCAAGGTAGGACACGGCTTAAAAGACTCGGGTTGCCCCGGTGCCCCGGAGTTCTAGGGAGATAAGTTGTTTCAAGAAGGCTTCAATTCCGAGCATGCCTCGAGACTGACCGGAGCCACCCAATCCCAACTTCGATACTGGGACAAATTGCGCCTGGTGCAGCCCTCGGTCCAGGGCACGGACGGTCGTCCCGGAAAGCAGAGGAAGTACTCGTTCCGGGACTTGGTGATGCTACGGGTGGTGGTCACGCTCAAGGCCAACGGTTTGTCGCTCCAGCGGATCGGGCGGGCTTGGAACTATCTACGGTGCCAGGGAGTCGATCCGCGGGACGTGAAGCTCGTGACCGACGGCGAATCCGTGTACTCCGTGGAGGATGACCACCTGCTGGATCTTCTTCGCGATGGCCAACTGTCCTTCTTCCTGGAGCTGGAACAGCTGGCTGGCAACGTAGAGAGGGACGAGACCCTGTTCGAGCTGAACCGGGACCAGTTCTTGCGCCATGTCAGGAAGAGCCGCAAGTCCGTCCAGACCCAACTCGAAGAGGCTGTCGGGACTTGAGGGGTGCGCCTGACAGCTACCTGTCCGGGCGCATGGGCACCGTATTCGTGAGGGTGGTGTTCCGCCATCCGTCGCTTTCCTGGGAGGCGATCCGGTTGGCAGCGGCTACAGCCGCTCCCGACTGGTTCCGTAAGGCTCCGTTCGTGCCCCGTCCGGAGCCGCGTTATCGGGACTGGCGCCTGATGACCGCCTACGGCCGGCCCGATGCCACCCCGACGGTGAGAGAAGTGGAGGAGTTCCTTCGCTGGCGCCGAAACCTGCGCCGCGTTGACTGAGTTGCTAGTTGCTAGTTGCTAGTTGCTAGTTGCTAGTTGCTAGTTTATATTGGATTATGCTGACAACTAGCTAGGTTCGTTACCCGGCTTCCATTTTATGGAGCATCCGATGGAGGGATACTGTTTCTCGGTTACGGGCCGGTCGTCGAGGACGGCGTCCAGGGCGGCTCGCAAGTCCTCCCCGGTTACCGGCACGCCCGAACCCGGCCGTGACCTGTCGAACTGTCCTCGATAGACAAGGGTCCGCTCCGGGCCGAACAGGAAGAAATCCGGAGTGCACGTGGCCGTATAGCTCCTGGCTACTTCCTGGGTCTCGTCATACAGCACCGGGAACAGGTAGCCTCGCCGGCGCGCCACCCTCCCGAGAAGGTCGGGCGCATCGTCCGGATAGTTTTCGACGTCGTTGGCGCTGATGCCGACGATCGCCACATCGGCCCCGGAGTAGTCCCGGCCGAACTGGACGAGTCCCTCCTGGATGTGGACCACGTACGGGCAGTGGTTACAGATGAACATCACCACCAGCGCCTTGCTACCGGCAACATCATGGATGCTGAGCCGGTCACCGCTCACGGTATCCGGAAGGTTGAAGCCGGGAGCCGGGGTTCCCAGCGCGAGCATTGTGGACGTTGCAGCGGGCATATCGGTTACCTCGATGTCAAAGGTCGGTCAGGTTATCACGGGCGCGGAACGCCCCGGGCGCCGTCAGGCCGGTTCGGCCAGGAGATAGGGGATCCACTCAGGTTCCCGAGTCTTGCTCAGGGCGGCGTACAGCCATCCCTGGTAGCTCGGTGTGACCGGGGTCCGGTTTAGCTTGAGGCCGGCCTGTTCGGGCAGCCGACTTCCCTTCCGGACGTTGCAGCGACGGCAGCAAGCCACCACGTTCTCCCACGTATGCTTGCCCCCCCGGGCCTTCGGCACCACATGATCAAGGCTCTCGGCGGGCGAGCGGCAGTACTGGCACCGGTGGTGGTCACGGGCAAAGACCGCAGTCCGGGTGAGCGGGACGCGGCGGTGGTAGGGAACCTTCACGTAGTCTCGCAACCGGACCACGGAGGGAACCTCGAACTTATGGTCCGCGCTCCTCCATACCAGATCGGTGGCGGCCACTGTGTCCGCCTTGGAGCGCAGGACCAACACTATGGCGCGCCGGGCGCTCACGATCGAAAGCGGCTCATAAGTTGCATTCAGAACCAGTGCTCGCTCGGCCAACCGGACGCCTTTTCCGCTCGGGCTAACCATACCAAGCCGGCGGGATCGCTCCAGAACCTGATACGTGCCGCGAGGGTGGCACGGCACACCCGCCGAGCCTCAGTCGGTAGTCGGTCATCGATGATCAGCCCTGTGACCTCGGGTCTTAGTCAGCGGTCTGTGGCCAGTGGCCAGGGTGACAAATGCCGGTAGCTGTTATTAGTAGCTAGTAGATAATGAACATAACTAGCAACTAGCAACTAGCAAGTGTTTTCAGTCCCCCGACCCGGCGCTGCTTCCGGCCCCGGCGCAGGAGGCACATACGCCATCGATCTCGAAGGAATGGTTGGCGGCGATGAATCCCTTCTCCTCGGCCGCAGCCGACACCAACGCATCGATCGTGGACTCGGTGTGCTTGGTCAACTCGATGTCGTCGATGGTTCCGCAGGACCGACATATCAGGTGGTGGTGGTGTCCCATCAGCCACTCCGCCAGTTCGTAGCGAATATTCCCGCCCGTGCCATGGTGGGGGACCAGGATGCCGAGATCCGACATGGTCGTGAGGGTGCGGTATATGGAGGACAGAGGAACCGCCTCCTCCAGATCCTTGTGCAGATCTCGGGCCGAGCGGGGGCCGTCGGATTGCTGCAAGGCTTGGACGAGGAGACGCCGCCCCTTGGTGTAGCGGACTTCGGCTGAACTGAGACGCAACATCACCTGCTGCTCGATCTGTGAGGTGGCCATGGGACCCTCAGGAATATTGCCAGCCGGTACTTTTTGGGGTGGTGCCAAGCCGGAGCGACCGTCGTTCCTCCGGGACCTTGATACGGGCTCTCATCATAGCCCTTGGGGGAGCTTCGACCCCGCTCCGGCACATTCGCCACACCGACCGGAAGTCCCGCTCAGTAGGCCCATCGGAGGTAAATGACCCGCCAGATTGTCGGCTGGTGTCATTTTGTGTAAGAATAGTGTCGTCAGGTGTCAAGAAGTGGTAGGCTCCTGGCTCCCAGTTCCCCTGATCGGCAGCGGACGGTACTACGAGCGGAGTGATGAAGGAACGGCGCCAGGAGTTTCTAGGCGAGCTGTCGCGGAAGGTGGACCCCAAGGGTCGTGTGGTACTTCCGGCTGAATACCGCGATCTGCTCGACGGCGACTTCTACGTGACCAGGGGTCGGGACCGCTGCCTGTACGTGTTTCCGTGGGAGGTGTGGCAGAAGAGAAAAAAAGCGATCGGGGAACTCGACGAGGCGAGCGCCGCGGGTCGAGCCGAGGTCCGGGCCTTCTTCTCGGGCGCCACCCGGCCCGAATTGGACTCGGCCGGTCGGGTACAGCTCTCGTTCCGGTTGCGCGAGTATGCCGGACTCTCGCAGGATGTGATCTTCGTCGGCGCCGGCGAGTACGCCGAGATATGGGCCGCGGAGTCGTGGGCCCGCTACCAACCATCGGCCATGGCGGCCTATTCCGGAGGACAGGAGGATTCACCGAAGGCACACGACTGATACAAGACGACCCCACCGGCGCGATGACCTGCTCATTGCCAGCCCTCCGGACACCCAATGGATTGTCCCTACTCCGCCCGCAGTCCTTAGGTAAGAAAGCATCGGAGGGCTGGCAATGGGTCAGGAACCAGGAAAGAGACGCCGGTGAGCGGGAGGCCGTTCCATGTACCCGTGATGCCGGAGGAGGTTGTGAGCTTGTTCTCGCCCATACAGGACGGGGTGATCGTTGATGCGACCCTTGGCGGGGGCGGTCACACCGCGGCTCTTCTCGCCAGGCTCGACAACTCGGTCAGCGTGCTCGGGATCGATCGTGATCCCGCAGCCATCGACCGCATGTTCGAGCACGACCGGCTCCGGCTCGTGGTGGGCAATTTCGGACACCTGGACCGGATCCTGGCGAGCCAGGGCTTGGATGAGATAGCCGGAGTCCTGCTCGATCTCGGTGTTTCTAGCCATCAGCTCGACGAAGGAGAGCGCGGCTTCTCGTACCGTCATGAGGGTCCGCTCGATATGCGAATGGGTCCGGATGCCACCCGGACGGCCCACGAGATCGTCAACGAAGCGTCTCTCAACGAGCTCGTGCGGATCATCCGGACGTTGGGGGAGGAGCGGTTCGCCAGGCGTATCGCCGGAAGGATCGTAGAGCATCGGCCCATCGGGACGACTGCTCAACTGGCGGAGGTGGTTCGCCAGGCCATACCGGCCGCCACCCGGCGATCGGGTGGGCATCCGGCACGCCGAACCTTCCAGGCGGTGCGGATGGCCGTGAACGAGGAGTTGAGCGCTCTGTCAGCGGCGCTGGATTCGGGTATCGAAGCACTCCGTCCGGGGGGTCGATGCGTGGCGATTTCCTATCACTCGCTCGAGGATCGGATCGTCAAGCGCCGGTTCCGGCGAGGGGAGGGCCGGGCCCCCGGCCCTGTTCTTCCTGTCGATCCTCCGGTCGAGCTGGCGGCTCTCGCTCGCAAGGTCGTCAAGCCCGGTGAGGAGGAAGTGCGCCGCAACCCCAGGGCGCGGAGCGCCCGTCTCCGTGCAGTGGAGAAGGTGGAGTGACCGCTCGCCCGCAACCGGTTCCAACTCCTGCTCCAGCCGGACTCCGGGTCCTGTCCGGGGGTGGAGAAACATGGTGGCGCCCACTCACCTGGGTGATCTACACCGTGGTGGCGGTGGCGGCATTTCTGGCGTTCATATTCCTGCGAACCGCGGTGGACGAGGTCGTGTACGAGATCAGCAATACGCAAGCGCAGATACAGGTGGAGCTGGAGCGAAAGGCCCGGCTCGAGGAGGAGAAGAGAGCTCTCCAGTCTCCCTGGGAGATCGTGCCGATCGCAGAGAGGATGCTCGGGATGGTGCTGCCCGACGACGTAATCCCGGTGTCCGCGCCAGGTCCTGCACGGGTCGGAGACGGCGGAGCCTCGACGCAGACCGTTGAAGGCTGAGGCCAATGGCGACCAAAAAGCCGCGACGCCTCGTCAAGCAGTCGACCGACGTGCGCTTGCTGTCGATAGCGCTGGTCTTCGTCGGGTGCTGGCTGTTCATCGGCTACCAGCTGTACCAGGTTCAAGTCGTGGACGCAGCCGTTTACCGGGAAGCCGCCGACCGCCAGCTCATCCGGGTGGAGGAGACAGCGGCGGTTCGTGGAACCGTATTCGACCGGCAGAACCGGGAGTTGGCGATCACTTCCCAGTCCCGCACCATCTATGCGGACCCGCGCCAGATCGAGGATCCCTCCGGAACGGCGTCCGTCTTGAGCAAGTTGCTCGATATCGACATCCAAGCGCTCCGGGACAAGCTCTACTCGGACACAACCTTCCAGTTCATCGCCCGCCAGGTCGATACCGACACCGCGGCCAGGGTGGAGGCTCTCGAGCTTCCCGGGATACACTTCCTGCCCGAGCCCAAGCGGGTATACCCCTACGGTCCGCTGGCTGCCCACGTGGTGGGGTTCGTCAACACCGACTCGGAGGGTATCGAGGGCATCGAGGCCGAGTACGACGATCTTCTTACCGGCATTCCCGGGCGGGTGTTGGCCGAGCGGGCGGCGAGAGGGCAGCTGATCCCGCAGGGCCGTACCGAGATAGAGCCCGCCGTGGCGGGCGCCGATCTGGTCCTGGCCATCGACCGCGAGATCCAATTCATGGCCTACCGGGAGTGCGTGGAGACGTTGGTGGTTGCCCAGGCCAAGCGGTGCATCGCGGTGGCCATGGATCCCAGCACCTTCGAGGTGATGGCCATGGCGGTGGCGCCGGCGTTCGACCCGGCCACCAGAACCCAGGACGATGTCGAATCGGGTCGCCTCATCAACGTGGCTGTCCGCTCCGTCTACGAGCCCGGCTCCACCCAAAAGGCGGTGACGGTGGCGGCCGCTCTCAACGAGGGAGTGGTCGATTGGGACACCCAGTACCTGGTGCAGGACGAGTACGAGGTCGTAGAGGGCACCTGTTCGGGCGACGGCGATCAGGGGTTCGGCTGCTACCGGGACTTCAGCCCGCATGAACCGGTGGTGATGACGGTCAGGGACTGCGTTCGCCTTTCCTCGAACGTATGCATGGTGAAGATCGGTCGTGATCTCGGCGTAGACAAACTGCGCTCGTACCTGGAAGCGTTCGGTTACGGTCAGGTCACCGGCATCGACTATCCCGGCGAAGCCGAGGGAGCGGTCAACCTTCCCCACGGCTGCCCGACCTGCCCGTCCTCTGCCTCGATCGGCTACTCCCTGTCGGTCACCGCCCTGCAGATGGCCTCGGTGTACAGCACCATCGCCAACGGTGGCGTCCGTATGGAACCACGGCTGATGATCGGCTGGGCGGATGGGGACGGCCTCCGGCAAACCGAGCCGTCAGCCGGGACCAGGGTGATAACCGAAGACACCGCCCGCACGGTGCGTCTCTTGCTCAAGTCGGTGGTGGACAGCGGTACCGGCACCAGTGCGGCCGTGAACGGGTACACCGTGGCCGGCAAGACCGGCACGACCCGGAGGTTCGATGTCGACATCGGGGCGTATACCACGGATTACGTATCCAGCTTCGTGGGAATGGCGCCGGTCGACGATCCCCGCCTGGTGATAGTGGTCGTGGTGGATTCCCCCCAGGTGGGTTCGACCGTTGCCGAGCGGACCGGCGGCGCGGTGGCTGCTCCCGCGTTCTCAAGGATCATGGAGGCGTCTCTCCATCAAATGGGGGTGCGACCGGATGCTTGATAATCCGTTCACACTCGCCCACCTGGCCGGCCGCCTCGGCGGTGAACTGAGGGGTGACGGATCGATCCCGATCGATGACGTGACCCACGACAGCCGCGAGGCCGGCCCCGGGTTCCTGTTCGTGGCGGTACCCGGCCGGATCATGGATGGGCACCGATTCCTGGAGGATGCCGCCCGGCGGGGAGCGGCCGCCGCCCTGGTCCAGGATTGGGTTACTTCGATCGAGATTCCCCAGATCCGCGTCCCCGACACCCGCCGGGTGCTCGGCCTGGCCGCCTCCATGGTTCATGGCGAGCCCTCCCGCGGCCTGGAGATCATCGGGGTGACCGGTACCAACGGCAAGACGACGGTTACGGTCATGCTGGAGGCGATTGCCCGCGCCGCAGGTCGATCGGTCGGGAAGATCGGAACGCTGGGCGTCACGCTAGGTGGGGTCGGTGAGAGCCTCTCTCACACGACTCCGGAGGGCGCCGACCTGCAGCGTCTGCTTCGAAGAATGGTGGACATAGGGGTCTCGATGGTGGCGATGGAAGTGTCCTCGCATGCTCTGACCCTCAGCCGCGTAGAGGGCACCACGTTCAGCGTGGCCGCCTTCACCAACCTGTCCCAGGACCACCTCGACTTCCACGGCAATATGGAGGATTACTACCTGGCCAAGGCCAGCCTGTTCGACGGGCGCGCCTCGGTTCATGTCATCGATGTGAGCACCACTGCCGGACGCCGCCTGGCCGGCTCGGGTACCAGACCGGTGGTTACGGTCGGCCGCGGACCCGGCCACGATGTGTCGATCCACTCTCCTGACCCGGACCTGTCCCAAGCACGCTTCCGGTGCCGGCTCGGGGGTCGGGACGTGACCCTGAGAGTGCGTCCCGGCGGTATTCACAACATTCACAATGCGGCCGTGGCGGCCGCCTGCGCCCGGCAGGTGGGTATCGGTTCCGGCGCCATCAGGGCGGGTCTGGCGGCCATGGCCGGCGTAAGGGGTCGGCTCGATCCGGTCGATATGGGTCAACCATTCCAGGTGCTGATCGACTATGCCCACAGCCCCGAGGCGGTGGAGTCCGTGGTTCGAACCGCCCGCGCCAACAGCAGCGGTTCGGTGATCGTGGTGGTCGGAGGCGCCGGGGATCGGGACGCCACGAAGCGCCCTCTCCTGGGAGCGGCAGCGGCCCGGGCCGACCTGGCGGTGATCACCTCCGACAATCCTCGTAGCGAGGATCCAGCCTCGCTGGTCGACCAGGTGGTGGCGGGCACTCGCGATGGTCGAGCCCGCGTGCTGGCGGAGGTGGACAGGGATGCGGCCATCCGGCTCGCGATCGACCGCGCCTCTCCCGGTGATGTGGTGCTGATCCTCGGCAAGGGCCATGAGACTTACCAGGACTTCGGAACGCGGGTAGTGCCGTTCGATGACCGGGAAGTGGCCGCTTCCTGGCTAGCGGCCCGGCCGGGATAGCGGTCATGCCAGGGGACGGGCTCGCGGGTGGCTTCCGGTGATCGCCATGCTCACCGCCGGCACGGTGGCATTCGCGGTGGCCATCTTCGGTACCGCCTACGCCATCCGCCTGTTCCGGGCGTGGAACATCGGCCAGTTCATCCAGCAGGAACTGGAAGGACATATGCACAAGTCGGGCACGCCGACGATGGGCGGCATCATCATCATCGCGGCCATCCTGTGCGGCTATACGGTGTCGCAGTTCCGGGTTCGGTTCGATGACCGGGGAATCAATCTGGCCGATACCGGCTTCGAAACCTCCGGACTGCTCGTGGTCGGAGCCATCGTCGGCATGGGTGTGGTCGGTTTCATCGACGATTACCAAAAGCTCTCCAGGTTCCGCAACAAGGGTCTCGGCATCTCGGCCAAGCTGATCGGGCAGTTGGCGGTGGCCGGGCTCTTCACCTGGGGTGCGGTGGTAGGCGGCACATCCACAGCCCTTGCCTTCACCCGGCCCACGGCGCTCGATCTGGGAGCGGCGGCGTTCGCCATCTGGGTGCTCCTCTTACTCACCGGCTTCGCGAACGCAGTCAACTTCACCGACGGCCTGGACGGGCTGGCCTCCGGATCGGTGGCTCTGGTGGCGGCCTCCTACATGATCATCGCCTTCTGGATATTCCGGCACCCCGAGATATACCACGTGGAGGGAAGCCTGGGTCTGGCGACCGTGGCGTCCGCGATCATGGGCGCTTCGCTCGGCTTTCTCTGGTGGAACGCCTGTCCTGCCCGGATAATCATGGGAGATGTCGGCTCCCAGGCCCTAGGGGGCGGGATCACCGCTGTCGCGTTGCTGACCAACACCCACCTGCTCCTCGTGATCCTGGGCGGCCTTTTCGTTATCGAAGCCCTATCGGTGATCATCCAGGTGGCGGGGTTCCGGTGGTTCGGGGGGCGAAGGGTATTCCGGATGGCGCCGATCCATCATCACTTCGAAATGAAGGAATGGCCCGAGACCACGATCATCATCCGCTTCTGGATCATTGCCGCCATCGGCGTGGCGCTCGGTCTGGGGATCTTCTACGGGGACTTCCTCGCGGTGACACGGACGGGGGGGTCCTGATGCGGGCCCTGGTGCTGGGTGCAGGTATCTCAGGCCAGGCTGCGTCGCGCCTGCTGACCCGGATCGGGATGGAGCACCTGCTCTACGACCGGCGCGCCGACGCTCTCGAGGATGCTCCGATGGGGGCGGAGACCGCCGGCGGCGAGTGGGATCCTTCAATGCTGGCAGGGGTTTCGCTGGTGGTGACCAGCCCGGGCTTCATGCCCCATCTTGCGCCCCTGACTGATGTCCGGGCGGCGGGGCTACCGATCTGGAGCGAGGTCGAGCTGGCCGCACGGCATCTCGACTGCCCGGTGATCGCGATCACCGGTACCAACGGCAAGACCACCGTATGCCGCCAGACCACCGAGATGTTGCAGGAGTCGGGCATCCGGGCGGTGGCGGCCGGCAATATCGGGGTTCCGGTCAGCGATGTCCTACCGGGAACCTGCGAGGTCGTGGTCCTCGAGATCTCCAGCTTTCAGCTCCACTACACCTACTCGCTGTCGCCGCGGGTGTCGGTGCTGATGAACGTCGCGGACGACCATGTGGACTGGCATCGATCGCTGGTCGCGTACCGGCTGGCCAAGGATCGTATTTCCCGCCATCTCACCGACGAAGACCTCCTGGTCCACGACATGGGGGATCCGGGCGCGATCGCCCATGCGTTGGGAGCTCCCGGCCGCAAGGCGCCGGTGACCGGTGCCGAGCCAGGCCCGGGCTCGGAGGGGCCGTTCGGGTTTTCCACGGACGGCCTGGTGCTCCCTGACGGTCTGGTTCCCATCCGGGACATGCCCGATCTCGACTACTCCTTCCGTGTGAACCTGGCGGCCTCGGCCGTTGCCGCCGTCGAACTGGGCGCCGACCCGGCTGCGGTGGCCAGGGTGGTGTCCCGCTTCCGCCACCGGCACCATCGACGGACCGTGGTGGGCTCGCTCGGCGACGTGACGTGGGTGGACGACTCCAAGGCCACCAACCCGCATGCTGCTATGGCGGCCATCCGCTCCTATCCATCAGTTGTGCTAATCGCGGGCGGAGTGAGGAAGGGACTCGACCTTTCCCCCCTGGTCCGGGCGCCGAACGTTCGTTACATGGTGGCGATCGGGGAGTGTGCCCCCGATCTGGTGGAGATGGCCTCGGATCTGCCTACCGCCCTCGCAGGATCGATGGAAGAGGCGGTGCGGATGGCTTCCGACCAGGCTCGGGCCGGGGACACCGTCCTGCTCTCGCCGGGCACCACCGGATTCGACATGTTCACCTGCTACGAGCACCGGGGGAACGTCTTCATCAGGCACGTCGACGAATACCTGGGTCGGGCCCGGGACAGGCGGGACCCGCGAGCACTGGCATCTGCGGCGGTGCCGGAATGAGCAACCGGCTGTCGTCGATCGCGGACCTCCGGGCCTGGGCCCGCCGCCGGGACCAGATAGCTCTCTCTCGATCCAGGGTGGTGGTGTTCGTTCTGGTGCTGGCCGCCTGCCTGCTGGTGATCGGCCTAGGGGCCACCCTTTCGGCTTCGTCGGCGTCCGGGATCATCCAGGAGTCGGATCGGTTGGCGGTCTTCAAGAGGCAGATGCAGTGGGTGATCGTCGGTCTATGTGCGATGGTGATCATGGCCATGGTCCCCTACAACTGGTACCGCCGGATCGCCCCATATGCCCTCGCCGCGTCCTTCATCGGTCTGTTGGTGACCCTGATGGTCGGCGTGAGGAGGGGTGGCGCCAACCGGTGGCTGGAATTCGGCGATCTGACCGTCCAGGTCTCCGAGTTCTCCAAATTGGCCGTGATCGTCTTCCTGGCCGCTGTTCTCGCCCGCCGGAGAGATCGCCTCGACGAGACGCGCCAATGGATGGGTCCGATGGTGTTCGCAGTGGGCGGGACCTGCACCCTGATCGTCTGGCAACCCGACCTGGGAACCGCCATCATCGTGGCGGGAGCGGCCGGGCTCATGATGGTGGCGGCCGGGGTGCCGTTCCGGTATATCGCCGGCATCGGTGCCACGGGGTTGGCGGTGATCGGGTATGCCACGTACTCGCTGGAGTACCGCCGCCAGCGGTTCCTGTGCTTCCTGGACCCGCTGTCCGACCCGAGCGACGCCTGTTTCCAGATGATCCAAAGCCTCATAGCCCTCGGGAGCGGCCACTGGTTGGGCGTCGGGTTGGGCGCCTCTCGGTCCCGCTGGTCATACCTGCCCAATCCCTACACCGACTTCATCTTCACCATCATCGGCGAGGAGACCGGGTTCGTCGGGGCGGGCGCTTTGCTGGTAGCCCTGGCCGGCCTCTCGTTGGTCGGGGTGTGGGTTGCCTACCGGACCAGCGACATGTTCGCCCGCCTCCTGGCCAGCGGTATCGCCGCCTGGCTTGGCGTCCAGTCGCTGGTCAACGTAGGGGGTGCGGTGGGCGCCATTCCTGTTACCGGCCTGGCCCTGCCCTTGGTGTCGGTCGGTGGTAGCGCAATGCTGGTGGCCATGGCAGGCGTCGGGATCCTGGTGAACGTGGCGCGCAACGCCCCGCATGTACCCGATCCGGCGCGGGAACGGAAAAAACGGTGAGGTTCGCCATCGCCGCGGCAGGTACCGGTGGGCATATCTTTCCCGGCCTGGCGGTGGCCGAGCAGTTGGTCGCCTCGGGAGTCGGCAGGGAGCACGTCCTGTTCATCGGAGGAGACCGGATGGAGGTGGACTTGATCCCGAAGGAGGGTTATCCCCTGCTACGGATCCGGATACACGGCCTGGAAAGGCGCCTGTCGGCCCGCAACCTCCGCATCCCGCAGCTGGTCTGGAATGCCGCCCGGACCGTGGCGCGGGAACTCCGGGAGCGCCGGGTCGGGGCCGTGCTGTGCATGGGAAGCTACGTCACGGTTCCGGTCGCCATCGCGGCCCGGCGGACCGGCGTGCCGTTGTACATCCACGAACAGAACGCCGGGGCCGGGCTGGCGAATCGCCTCGCCGGCCGCTGGGCAGACCGGTCCCTGGTGTCGTTTCCCGATACCAGGGGGCTGGCCGGGGAGGTTGTCGGCTACCCGCTGAGGTCGGCACTCACCACGCTCGACAGGGCTGCCGTCCGACCGCAGGCGCTGGCCCGGTACGGACTGGAAGCGGGCCTAGACACCGTCGGTGTGATGGGAGGGAGCCTCGGTGCCGGCTCGATCAACGAGGCGGTCACCACCCTGGCGGCGGGTTGGAAGGGGGAACCCATCCAGATCGTCCACCTCGCAGGCGCCCGGAACCGGGCTCAGGTATCGGCCGCCGGAGACTCCCCTTCGGTGACGAGGCGGGTGCTGGGTTTCGAGGACCGGATGGACCTCTTCTACGGCATTTCGGACGTGGTGATCGCCCGGGCCGGGGGAGGCCTGATGGAGGCGGCTGTCACCGGCACGCCCAGCGTCCTTGTACCCGGTTCGTTCGCCGGGCGCCATCAGCTCGGCAACGCCCGGTACATGGTCGAAGCAGGCGCAGCGGTGCTGGTGGAGGAGGCCGGGCTTGGCTCTATGGGCGGGATCCTGGAGGACTTGCTGGCCGACCCGGAGCGGCGCGACCGGATGCGCCGGGCCGCAATTGACACAGCCAGACCGGGTGCTGCTGCCACCATTGCCACCATGATGATGGATGGCGCGGATGTCGCGGCTCGATGAGGGCATACGAATCCACCTCGTTGGCGCGGGGGGTGCCGGGATCGGCCCGCTCGCCAAGTTGCTGTCGGCGATGGGTCACGTCGTGTCGGGCTCCGACCAGGTGGGGGGCGCCGGCCTCGAAGGACTGGACAGCCACCGCGTAGAGACCTGGGTGGGAAGCCGGCCCGACCGGATGGCCGAGTGCGACTTGGTGGTGGCTTCATCCGCCGTACCCGCCTCGGACCCGGAGCTGGTGGCGGCGGGTGAGACCGGGGTCACGGTGTGGGAGCGTCCGCGCCTGCTCCGTGAGATAACCACTCGAATACCGACCCTCGGTTTCACCGGCACGCACGGTAAGACCACTTCCACGGCCCTGGCGGTAACAGCCACGACAGCTCTGGGGATCGACGCGTCCTTCATCGTGGGCGGTGACCTGGTGGGTTGCGGTACCAATGCCCACCTCGGTGGGGCGGACCTGCTGGTTCTCGAGGCCGATGAGGCCTTCGGAACTTTCGCCCATCTGGTGTTGGCCGGGCTCGTGGTAACCAATGTCGATTCCGACCACTTGGATCACTACGGGACGCAGCAGCACCTGGAGGATGCCTTTCGAGATGTGGTCGACCGGGTGGACGGTCCCGTGGTGGTAGGGGTGGACGATCCGGGTGGTCGTCGCCTGGCCGAGCGGACCGCGCGGCCAGGATACGGCACGTCCCCGGAGGCAGTCTGGAGAATCTCGGATATCGAGGCGGGACCCGCATCGGTGTCCTTCCGGCTCGGCGGCCGGTTCCCTCCCGGATCGGTGAAGGTGGGTAGGCCTGGCCTGCATACCGCCCGGAACGCCTGTGGAGTGCTCGCCCTGCTGTCCGAACTGGGTTACGACCTGGCAGCGGCGATCGAGAGCCTGGCAACCTTCGAAGGGGTACGCCGGCGGCTCGAACATCGGGCCACGGTCGGCGATGTGACCATCATCGACAGCTACGCCCACCATCCTGCCGAGGTGGCGGCCGACATCGAGGCCGTGGCCTCAGTGGATCGGAACCGGCTATGGGTAGTGTTCCAACCCCATCTCTATTCGAGGACGGTGGCGCTGGCCTCCGAGTTCGGTGAGGCTCTGGCCGGGGCGGACCGGGTGGTGGTGACCGACATCTACGGCGCTCGTGAGGCGGCCCCGCCCGGAGTCACCGGGGAACTGGTGGCAGACTCGGTCAGTGACCGGCATGCAGTGGTGCGCTACGTCGCGGGCCTGGAGGCGGCGGCGGATCTGGTCGCCGGGGAGGTCCGGTCGGATGACTTGGTCCTCACGTTGGGCGCCGGCGACATCACCACCCTGGCGGACCGCCTGGTCGACCGGCTGGCCGGGCGCTGATGAAGGGCTGGGATGGACTCGTAGCCGGTGGCCTTGTCCGGGCCGGGGTGGAGCTCTCCCGGCTCACCACGTACAAGCTTGGCGGGCGGGCCCGATGGTTCTGCGAGCCCCGTTCCCTGGAGGACTTGCGGTCGGTGTCGCTTGCGGCCCGGGCACGCGGGATCGAGATGGTCGTCATGGGGCGGGGAAGCAACCTGGTGATCTCCGACGAGGGATACCCCGGTCTTGTGATCCGGCTCGGCGCCGGGTTCAGGAAGGTGGGAGTGGATCGGGAGGCCCGGATCGTCAGGGCGGGAGCGGCCGTCAGCCTGCCCGTGCTTGCCCGCCGGATGGCCGACGAATCCTGGTCCGGGCTGGAGTTCTATGTCGGAATACCCGGTTCGGTGGGAGGGGCGGTTCGCATGAACGCCGGCTTCTTCGGTGTTGAGACCGTTGACGTGATCAGGTCGGCCTCGATCTTGGATACCGGCTCGGGATCGGTGATCGAACGGGATGCCGACGAACTCGGCTTTGGCTACCGGACCAGCAACTTGGGTCCTGGTGAGGTCGTGCTGGATGCTTCATATTCGGTCCGTGAAGGTGATCGGGAGCGGATCGGGGCGCTGATGCGGAAAGCGATCCGCTGGCGGCGCGATCACCAGCCTGGTGGAACCCTCAACGCCGGTAGCGTGTTCCGCAACCCACCAGGAGACAGCGCCGGCCGGATCATCGACGCGCTGGGGCTGAAGGGGATGCGCCGCGGAGGCGCTCACGTCTCCCCGAAGCACGCCAACTTCTTCGTGGTGGATCCGGGCGGGACCGCGCAGGATGTATTCGAACTGGTCCAGGACGTGTGGCAACTGGTGCTCGACAGAACGGGAATCCTGCTGGAACCCGAGGTGAGGTTCGTCGGGTTTCCGCGGGATGGAGTGAGGCAGCCGCCAAGAGGAAATCAGGATTGACCATCGAGCCCCGTATCAAACGTCGGCGACAGGAGGTCGCCGAACAGCAGGCTAGGGCTCGCATCCGGAGGTCCATGTGGATGCTGGTCATCCTCGCCTGTGCCGGTGGTGTGGCCTGGTTCCTGGTGTCCCCGTTCATGAGTGTTGACGAGGTGGTCGTCAGGGGCGCGGTTCGCGTGCCGGTCAACGAGATACTCCGCCGGAGCCGGGTGGTCGAAGGTAGGCCGCTCATCAACATCCGGGCCGGCTCCGTGGAAACGGACCTCATGGCGGATCCCAGGATCGCAGCCGCCTCCGTCAAACTGGTGTTCCCCACCCGGGTCGAGGTGGTGGTCAGGGAGCGGGTGGACACCGCCTGGATCGACTTGGGGGACAGGTGGGGGGTTCTGGCCGACGACGGAGTGGTGCTGGCTTACGCGCCCACGCCGACCACCCGGCTCCCGCAGATCCGCATGATCATCGATGATCCCGGGCTGGGCGCCCGGATCGAGGCCCCGGAGATTGGCGGTGCGCTGGATTTCATCGCCGCCCTGCCGGATCACCTGGCCGAGCGGAGCCTCTTCGAGGCCAGCAACGGCGAGCTCTGGGTCTGGGTGGGTAATCGGATAGCCCGGCTCGGCCTACCGAGCGACATGGCGGCGAAGGCGACCTCTCTCTTGACGATCCTCGACAGCGCCCCGGTGGGCCTCATCGATGTCACGGCCCCCAGTCGTCCTGCGGTGCGGCCCTGGAATTCGGTCGGCAATACCCTACCTGGCCTCGAATACCTTCAGTCTCAACTAGAAGCAGAGATTTATCTAGAACCTTAAGGAAGTGGATGGCGTATGCTTCCCAAGTCTCCACTAGAACGCGAAGCTTTGCTTGTAGCATGGGCGCGTCCGGAGCGGACTGTCAATGCCGAAGCGGTGAATGGAAGGAACGACACACCTCATGACCGTTATGAACGAAAGCCCCCTCCGTAGCTATGTGGCTGTAATCAAGGTGGTCGGAGTTGGTGGCGGCGGCACGAATGCCGTCAACCGCATGATCGAGGCCGGAATCCGGGGAGTGGAGTTCCTAGCCGTCAACACGGACGCACAGGCACTGCTCATGTCGGAGGCCGATGTCAAGCTCAACATCGGCGGAGAGCTCACGAAGGGACTCGGCGCTGGCGCTGATCCGTCGGTGGGGAGGACCGCCGCCGAGGACAACAGGGAACAGATCGAAGAGGCGCTGGCCGGCTCGGATCTGGTTTTCGTGACCGCCGGCGAGGGTGGAGGAACCGGAACGGGCGCCGCTCCCGTGGTGGCGGATATCGCCCGCAACCTCGATGCCTTGACTGTCGCGGTCGTCACCAGGCCCTTCGGATTCGAGGGCCATCGCCGCTCGAAGCTGGCCGAACAGGGCATAGCCGCGCTCCGGGAGGCGGTCGACGCCATGATCGTCATACCGAACGACAACTTGCTGGCGGAGGCCGATCGATCCACCACGATGATGGAGGCTTTCGCGATGGCCGACCAGGTATTGACGGACGGGGTGAACGGCATCGCCCAGATAATCACCACCCCAGGCCTCATCAACGTCGACTTCGCAGATGTGAAGACGGTGCTCGGCGGAGCAGGTGCGGCCGTGCTCGGCATCGGACGCGCATCGGGCGAGAGCCGGGCGCTTCAGGCAGCCCAGCAGGCGATGTCCAGCCCCCTGCTCGAAACCACGATGGACGGGGCCACGGGTGTCCTGCTCTCGATCAGCGGCCCACCCGATATGACACTGGCAGAGGTGAGCGAGGCAGCCCTGGCCGTTCAAGAGCATGCCGAATCCGATGCCCAGATCATTTTTGGAGCCACGTCAGACGAATCGGTCGGCGAGGAGGTACGTGTGACCGTCATCGCTGCGGGGGTGGGGTCGCCTTCCGGTGGTCCGTCGGGATCGGGCACATCCGGGCGTCCCCGGTACTCCGACCGACCCGAGAGCATTTTCCGGTCGGTCGAGGATGATCCGCTGGACATTCCCGGCTGGCTCCAGGAGTAGGGATTTGAGGGGATACCAGGCCGGTTGACCATGTTGATCCGGCCTCCCGGGTTCCGCGGCGCCGCTTTCACGACGGCCGCGGCCGGCGACATGCTGTCCGGTGATCGGGAGGAAGTGTCAGGGACGCTCGGGATCCGGGCGGAATGGGCTTCGCTTCGCCAGATTCATGGAGCGGATGTGGTAACAGCCACGGGACCAGGCCGGGCCGGGCCGGCCGATGCGCTGGTTACGGGCGCTAGGGATCTTCCGCTGGCGGTGATGACCGCCGACTGCGTCGGCGTCGTGCTGGAGACCGAGGATGCCGTGGGTGTGGCGCATGCCGGATGGAGGGGGGTGGTGGCCGGCGTGGTAGCTGCGACAGCCCGTCGTCTGGAGGGTCTGGGCAGGCGATCCGGTCCCGTATTGAGGGCGGCCACGGGTCCCCTGATAGGGCCCTGTTGTTTCGAGGTCGGGCCGGAGGTCGCCGGGTTGTTCCACGACAGGCACGTCAAGTCCACCGGCGGCATGACGACGGTGGATCTGGCCACCGCCGTCCGGGACCAGGTCCCCCAGGCCGAGTGGTGGTCGCTCGAAGCGTGTACTCGCTGCGAGGACGGTTGGTTCTCGTTCAGGGCCGACGGTTCCGAACATCGTCTGGCGGCCTTGGGATGGATACCGTGAGCGTGGCCACCCGCCTGGGCGAGGTCGTGCGGCGCGTCGAGGAGGCTGCCCGCCGTTCGGGCCGGGACCGCGAAGACGTGAAGATTGTGGCGATCGGCAAGGGCTGCCCGCCCGCCGTTCTGGAAGAGGCGATCGCGGCCGGACATCGGGTGTTCGGAGAGAACCGCGGGCAGGAGTTGGTGTCGAAAGCCGGCCGGCTCCCGAGCGACCTCGAATGGCACTTCGTGGGTCCGCTCCAGACCAACAAGGTACGGATTGTCCGGCCCCGGGTGGCGCTGCTTCACTCCTTCGACCGGGACCGGCTGGTGAAGCCATGGTTGCGCGGTGCGGGCCGGCCCCCTCCAACCCTTCTCCAGGTCAACATCGGGCGGGAGCCCCAGAAGTCGGGGGTACAGCCCGAGCTCGTAGTCGAGACCTTCGAGCGGTGGGAAGCAGAGGGGGTCCCTCTGGATGGAGTGATGGCCATACCTCCGATGGGCGCCAGACCCGAGGATTCCCGGCCCTACTTCGTCCGGATGCGTGAGATCGGGGACGAGTTGGCCGCTCGGTTGGATCGTCCCATGGCTCTTAGCATGGGTATGACGGACGATTTCGAGGTCGCGATCGAGGAAGGATCCACCATCGTTCGCGTCGGACGGGCTATCTTTGGGCACGGAGCCATAGCGGTACAGAAATGAGCGTCATGAACAAACTGATGACCTGGATGGGTCTGGTGGACGAGGGCGAGCCCACCATGAACCCTGGTTATGGAACCCGGACCGACATGACCAGCCGCCGGCCTCCGCCGCGGAGCCAGTTTCGCATAGTGGACGACCAGCCCCAGACGCCATCCGAAAGGGGTTCTCGGATCGCTGAGCCGGCCCCTCCCTACCAGCGACCCGCGGTAGTTGCCGCACGAGGGGACGCTGACGTCATCGTGCGGGGCCCGGAGGCGGCCATCATCTCGGCTAGTTACACGGAGATCCTCGAGGCACATGGCTTCGATGATGTGAGGAAGGTGGCCGATGTGCTCCGGGAGCAGGTTCCGGTGGTGGTGAACCTGAAGAATCTCGATCCTCCTACGGTACGGAGGTTGGTCGACTTCCTGTGCGGCCTGGTGTACGCGCTGGAGGGGACGATCCAGAAACCGGCCACCGGAGTTTTGCTGGTGCGCCCTCCAAGGGTCACGATCACCCGGCAGGAGTTACAGCGCCTGGCTTCTCTGGGCCTGTACGACCTTGACGTCTGAGGCTGGCTTGATCCGGCTGATCTGCAATCTGCTGCAGCTCTATGTGGTTGCGATCGTCGCCCGGGCCGTCCTGAGCTGGATTGAGGTTCCCGGCGGTCATCCGGTCGGCCGGGCTGTCGCGCTGCTTTCGCGGATCGTGGATCCACCACTCCGGCCGCTCCGGCGGGCCCTTCCCGCCATCCCTGTAGGAGGCGTTAGGTTGGATCTGTCGCCGATCATTCTGATCGTGGCGGTAACGATCGTGGCAAGGATCATATGCAGGTAGCGAGAACCGTATGCGGATAACTTCGAACGAAGTCCAGGCGGTCAAGTTCTCGGTCGCCCTTCGCGGGTACGCCGCCGACGAGGTGGACGCCTTTCTCGAGATCGTGGTCAAAACGGTCGCCGACTACGAGGGGATCCACGACCGGTTACAGAGCGAGGTCAAACGGTTGCGGGAGGCGCTCGACGAATGCCGGGAGACTCGGATCGCCGCGGGTCCTGCCAAAGCCCAGACCGTGGTGACCGTTCAGGCCGATGAGGCGGTGGCCCGGGTTCGGGACATGATCGACGAGGCCGCCCGGACCTCGGAGCAGATGGTCGAGAACGTGCTGGAGGCGGGCGAACACCTGCTGGACCAATTCCGCGCCGCGATGACATCCGGAGAGAGCCAGGACGGTCCCGGCCGGCGTTGACCCGGATAGCTGTCCGTTGAGGGGTTCCAGATGTCGTACCTGTCGTTCGAGGGTTCGCCTCCCGTGACATCCCTTCCCCGCCGCGCCGACGTGGTGGTGATCGGGGGTGGGGTCGTCGGGTTGTGTGTCGCATACGAGTTGGCGGCGCATGGCCGCCAGGTGGTCGTGATCGACCGGGGACCGATCGCACGCGGTAGCGCCGCCGGCAACGCCGGGTTGATCACCCCGAGCCATCTGATCCCCATGGCCGCCCCGGGCGTGCTGTCCGGTGTGGTGCGCGGGATGATACGGCGTACCGGCCCGGTGACCGTGCGGCCATCGATCGATCCTGCGTACCTGCGCTGGATGGTCCGGTTCGCCCGCAATTGCACTTCCCGGGCGGCACATGCCGGCGCCGTAGCCCTACGCGCACTCGGGTTCTTGAGTGCCGATCTGGCGGCGGAGTGGATCGGGCGGGAAGGGATCGATTGCGGCTACCGGAAGCTCGGACTTCTCTACGTCTACGGAGACCCGGCGGCTTTGGCCGCCGCCCGGCACGAGGCCGACACGATGGAGCGTCACGGTGTCACCATCGAGAGATACGGCGCCGCTGAGCTCCGTGAGCTGGAACCGGCGCTGGACGAGGGGGTCATCGGGGGGTTCCGGTGTGTGGATGATGCCGGTCTCGATCCCGCCCGCTTCATGTCGGGAATCGTGTCGGTGTTGTCGGGACGCGGGGTGGTGTTCGTTCCGCATACGGGGCTGCTGGACTTCCGGACCTCGGACGGCGGGGTGGACCGTCTGGTGACCTCCCGCGGCGACCTGGTGGCCGACGAGGTTGTGATAGCCACCGGTGCATGGACTCCTGGGGTGGCTGCCCTGCTCGGCGAGTCGGTTCCCATACAGGCCGGTAAGGGATACAGCATGACGGTGGCGGCCCCGCGCCACGGTCCTCGCAATAACCTCCTGATAGGAGACCGATGGGTGGCGGTTAACCCGATGGGTGACCTGCTGAGGATGAGCGGCTGGCTCGAACTGGGGCGTCTCGATACCCGGCCGTCGCTCCGGCGGCTGGCCCAGATCGAGGCCAACGTCCGGTCCCGCGTGCGGCTCGATCCCGAGCTCACAGTGCTGGAAAGATGGGCGGGGCTGCGACCGGTAACACCCGACGGACTCCCCATAATCGGTCGGTCACCCGGCTGGCGCAACGTCACCTACGCCGTCGGGCACGGCAAGCTTGGCCTCTCGCTCGGGCCGGTAACCGGCCGCCTGGTTGCCCAGATCATCTGCGACCGACCCACCGACCTCGAGTTGGATCCGGTCTCACCCCGCCGGTTCCCGTAGAGGTCTGCCCGATCGCAGCAGGAGACGCGCGTTGGCACCGGCCGTCGCCAACTCTGTGGATCAGGTTGTGGAGTTGCCCTCGGCCCCTACGGCGTTCTCGAGACGCACCGACAGGGTGCTCCCGCCGATCTCGAATTCCATGCCGCCTTCCATGGGGCCGGAAAGGATCGCAACCGCCAGCACCTCGCCGGCGATGAAGTCGGCATGGGTATCGATGGCCTCGTAGAGGGAATCGTCGTCGGTCTGATACCGGAGCCGGATCCGGTCGGTGACCTTGAGCCCGAGGTCGCGCCGGGCACGCTGGATCCGTGAGATCACCTCGCGGGCCCGGCCCTCATTCCTGAGCTCGTCGGTCAGCGCCGTGTCGAGCGCCACCGAGAGCGAACCATCCGATGCCACCGCCATACCCGCACGGGGATTCCTGGTGATGACCACGTCGTCGGCGCTCAACTCGTGGCCGGCGATGGTCATCCCGCCCGCTTCGACCAGCGACTCCACCTGTTCCGACTGCAGGCCGGCCAGCGCGGCGGCGACTCCCCTGACCGCTGCTCCGAGACGGGGACCGAGACGCTTGTAGTTGGCCTTGGCCGCCAACTCGACCACCGACAGCTCGTCGTCGCGGGTGCCGATCTCTTTCACGTTCAGTTCCTCGGCGATCACCGCGCCGTGGCGATGGACCGCTGCCGCCACCTCCGGATCGCGGGTGATCACCGCCAGCCGCGCCAGGGGCTGGCGAACACCGATCGAATGATCCGACCGGAGCGACCGGCCGAGCGTCACCACCGTGCGCGCCACATCCATCGACCGTTCGAGGCCTTCGTCGATCGTGTCCTCGTCCACCACCGGGTAGTCGGTGTGATGGACGCTGGAGGCACCCGGGACCAGGCCGGCGTGGATCTCCTCGGTGATGAAGGGCAGGACCGGCGCCAGCAGGCGGCTGAAGGTCACCAGCACCTCGTAGAGGGTGGCGAAGGCAGCTTGCTTGTCGGCCTCGTTGCCCTGCCGAGCCCTCCAGAAGCGGCGCCTGGATCTTCTCACGTACCAGTTGGTCAGGTCGTTGACAAAGCCGAGAGCCGGGCCCACCACGGCATACAGGTAGTAGCCCTCCATCATTTCGTTGGTCCGCCGGATCAGCGACTGCAGGACGCTCAGAATCCAACGGTCGGTCTCGGGCCGGTCGGCGGGGGCGGGCGCCGACCTGAGGTCGTCGAACCGGATGCCGTCCGCCTCTGCATAGGTGGTGAAGAAGGAATAGGCGTTCCAGAACGGCAGGATCACCGTCCGCACCACCTCGCGCACCCCCGCTTCGGAGAAGCGGAGGGGTTCGGCCCGGAGCACGGGCGAGTCGATCAGGTAGGCACGGACCGCGTCCCCCCCATACCGGTCCAGAACGGCGGAGGGCTCGGGGTAGTTCTTGAGGCGCTTGGACATCTTGCGCCCGTCCTCCGCCAGGATCATGCCGTTGACAACGCAGTTGCGGAAAGCGACCTGGTCGAACAGGGCGGCGGCCAGCACGTGGAGGGTGTAGAACCATCCCCGGGTCTGGTCGAGGCCCTCGGCGATGAAATCGGCAGGGAACGTCCGCGGGAAGCGCGCCTCGTTCTCGAACGGATAGTGATACTGGGCGTAGGGCATCGACCCGGACTCGAACCAGCAGTCCAGCACCTCGGGCACGCGAGCCATGATGCCCGAACCACTCGAGCACGAAGGGCACTGATAGGTCACCTCGTCCACCACGTGCTTGTGAAGGTCTTCCAGCCAGACGTCGGCCCGCGCGGCCAGGTCTGCCCGGCTACCCATGCACTCCTGGTAGCCACAGGTATCGCATTCCCAGACCGGGATACAGCTCCCCCAGAACCGGTTGCGGGAGACCGCCCAGTCCCGGGCGTCCTCCAGCCAGTTCCCGAACCGGTTGGCCCCCACCGGTCCCGGAACCCAGTGGATGGATCCGTTCAGTTCCACCATCCGGTCGCGGATCGACTCGACCCGAACGAACCAGGTCGGGATGGCCTTGTAGATGAGCGGCTGATCGGTGCGGTAGCAGAACGGGTAGGAGTGGACGATGCGCTCGTTGCGAAGCAGCGTTCCCGACTCCTGTAGCAGGCCGATGATCGTGTCGGCCGCTTCGAACACATGCAGCCCGGCCAGGTCGGGGGTGGCCTTGGTGAACCTCGCCTCGAGGTCTACGGGATCGACGATCACGTCCAAGCCCGCGTCCGCCAGCGCGTAGAGATCCTCCTCGCCGTAGGCGGGCGCCATATGGACCAGGCCGGTCCCCTCATCGGTGGTCACCGATGGGCTGGGAATCACGCGGAAGGCTCCCTGGCTGTACCGATCCTCGAAGTAGGAGAATGGCGGCCGGTAGCGCACCCCCAGCAGCTCGCTGCCGGAGGCGAGCGCAGCCGGCTGCCGGGCCTCGCCGAAGACATCCTCCACCTGCCGGGCAGCCACCCAATGGCGTCTACCGCCGTCCTCGACGGCTGCGTAATCGATGTCCGGGCCGACCGCGACCGCCAGGTTTCCCGGAAGTGTCCAGGGAGTGGTGGTCCAGATGGTCAGGTAGTCGCCGGGCTGGGCCGGGCCGCTCGGGTCGGGGGTCTCTAGGACCTCAAGGCGGACCGTGATGGCGGGGTCCGGCCGGTCGCGATAGCCGCCCAGGCTCACCTCGAAGTTGGACAGGGTGGTACCGGCGGCCCACGAATAGGGAAGTACCTTGAAGGCCCGGTAGACCAGGCCCTTGTCCCACAGGGCTCGGAACACCCACCAGACGCTCTCCATGAACTCGGGGTCCATGGTCTTGTAGTCGTTTCTGAAGTCGACCCAGCGGCCTATGCGGCGGGTTATGCCCTCCCAGTCGGCGGTGGTGACCTCGACCATCCGGCGGCAGGCATCGTTGAAAACGGTCACGCCCAGATCCTCTATCTGGCGGGGTCCGGAGATTCCGAGCTGCTGCTCGACCTCCATCTCGACCGGCAGGCCGTGGGTGTCCCAGCCGAAGCGGCGCTCCACCCGGTGCCCTCGCATGGTCCAGTAGCGGGGGACGATGTCCTTGATGATCCCGGCCAGGATGTGGCCGTAATGGGGGCTCCCGGAGGCGAACGGGGGGCCGTCGTAGAACGTGTATTCGTGCTCGCGGGGTCGCATCTCGACCGAGGCTTGGAAGGCGCCGGTCTCATCCCACCGTTTCAGGATGCGCGCATCGAGGGCCGGGAGGTCGAGTCCGGGACGTACCCGGGTGAAGTCTGAGACCGGAGGGGAGTCGGGTTGGCTACCTGGCATGATCCTGGGAGTAGCTGGCGGGCGCCATCGTACCCGTAGCGGTGGGCAGTACGGGAACCGGCCGGTCGCCGCTGAGCGATGCCTGCGGCCACGTTTCGGACCTGCTACCTTCAGTCGGCCCCCACAGTCGCGCCTGGAGGAAGAGCGGTATGGCGTCTCGCCGCAAGCTGGCCGAGTCCACACTCGTACGTTTCAGAAGGCTCCTCGAGGAGAAGGAGCAGAGCCTTGTCTCGGTAATCGCCGACCATGAAGCCGAGCGGAGCGAGGTCAGGATGGCTGAGACTGCCGCCGAGCGCAGACCCGATCCGGACTCGGCCGATGGCGGCTCGATGGCCTTCGAGTTCGAGAAGGAGTTGTCGGTGGACCGCAACAGCCGTGACCTGCTCGGCCAGGTCCGCAGTGCGTTGCAGTCACTCGAGGACGGCACCTACGGCGATTGTCGCGTTTGTAGAGGTCCCATTCCGGTGGCGCGCCTGCGGGCCCTCCCGCAGACCAGCCTGTGCGTGAAGTGCGCATCGCGCCGGCGCTGACCAGCCGACGCATAAACGCCGGCCTCCTCGGCGGGGCCGTTCTGGTAGCCGATCAGATCAGCAAGCTGTGGGCGCGAACGGCGCTGGCCGACCACGACGTCGTGATAATTCCCGGCTGGTTCCGGCTCGCAGTCACGGAGAACTCGGGGGCGGCCTTCTCGCTGTTCCAGGGTTACGGTTCCTGGTTGGGGTTGGCGGCCGTCCTGGTCGCTTTCCTGATCCTGGTAGTGGTGGAACGCACCCGGGGCACCACCGAGTTGGTGGGGCTGGGTCTGGTGCTTGGCGGGGCGATAGGAAACCTCGGTGATCGGCTTCTGCACGGACCTTGGATGTCCGGAGCGGTCACGGACTTCATCGATTTCAGCTTCTGGCCCACCTTCAACCTGGCCGACTCCGCCATCACGGTGGGCGTAGTGATCCTCTTATGGGCGGCCAGACGCACCTGACCGTCCCCGAATCGCTGGACGGTGCCCGCTTCGACCTGATCCTGGCCCGGCTGGCCGGGGTGAGTAGGGCGGGGGCGAGGCGGATGATCGAGGCCGGCGGAGCCGGGCTGATCGCGACCAGGCCGGACGCGAGAAGCCGGCCCGGCACCCGGCTTGCGGCCGGTGACGGTCTCTGGTTCGTGCCTCACGAGACCGCCGCTTTGCGGCCGTTTCCGGTCGAACTCGACGTCCGCTACGAAGACCGCTACCTGGCCGTGATCTGCAAGCCCTCGGGGATGGTGACCCACCCGGGGCCCGGTCACGCCGAGGCAACCCTGGTCTCGGCGCTTCTCCATCGGTGGCCCGAGGTGGAGGGGGTGGGCGAGTACCCGCGCTGGGGAATCGTCCACCGCCTCGACATGGACACCTCGGGCGCGATCCTCATCGCCCGGCATCCGCTTGCTCATCGTCGCCTGACCGAGGCGATAGCCGCCCGAGAGGTACGCCGGCGCTACCTCACCCTTACCCATGGTGGCTTCGACGTCGCCTCCGGGACGATCGATGCGCCGATCGATCGGCGGCGGGCGAGGCGGTTCGTAGGTCCCGGCGGCAAGCCCGCCATCACGCACTACCGGTGGCTGGCGACATGGGACCGTCCCGTGCTGAGCCTGCTCGAAGTGACTCTTGAGACCGGGCGTACCCACCAGATCCGGGTGCACCTGGGCTCGATCAACCGGCCGGTGGTGGGGGATCGGGTCTACGGGCGGCCTGCCCGGGCCGGAGTCGATCCGGGCCGCGTCTGGCTCCATGCCCACCGGCTCGGCCTCATCCATCCGGTTACCCGCCAGGATCTCGATGTGGAGGTGCCCCTTCCACCGGATCTCCGAGCAAGCCTCGATGTCCTCGGCAGGCCCGGTACGGGGGAGGTGTCCCCGGAATGATCCCGATTCCTCTATTGATAGGGATTGTGGGGCGAGTTCGACCGACCGGAGTTCGCTAGTGTTCCGGATCGCCGGGTGCCCCTGACCGGCCGACGAGTAGCGGTAAACCCCAATTATTCATGGATGAGGGTTGTGCCGGTGAAGGGAGTAGCGCTTCGTGTATCCGACTTGGTGTTATGGCCAGCTTGACTGGCCCATCACCGTCCTTGCGTGAATCTACCGCCGCGTGAAGGGTGGGCGCTTCGCGATGATGAGGTTGACGTGGCCTGATGCGCATCGGTGTGCCGGAAACATGAATATTTGGGGTTAAGGATGGGGCATGGCGAGTAACGGTTTCGTTCACCTCCACGTGCACAGCGAGTTCTCGATGCTGGACGGCGCGGCGCGGATCGACGACGCCGTGCAGGCGGTCGTATCCGACGGCCAACCGGCGCTGGGTCTGACGGATCACGGAGTGCTCTACGGCGCGGTCGATTTCTACCGGGCCGCTACCGGTGCGGGCATCAAGCCGATTCTCGGCGTGGAGGGTTACCTGACGACCGGCTCCCGCTTCGATAGGCCCACCGGCCCTGACAACGTTCGTCATCACATCACCCTTCTGGCGGAGACCCAGACAGGCTATGCCAACCTGGTCAAGCTGGTCAGCCGGGCCTTCCTGGAGGGTTACTACTACAAGCCCCGGATGGACCACGAGCTGCTGGCCGAGTATGCCGAGGGGATCATCGCCACCAGCGGATGCCTGTCAGGTCATGTGCCCACCCTGTTGGCGCCGGACGCGCCGCGGGAAGGCGGGTACGGCGGCCGGAGGGACATGGAGAAGGCCGTGGAGGCAGCCGGCCTCTACCAGGACATCTTCGGCTGGGACCGTTTCTTCATCGAACTCCATGACCTGGGCCTGGACAGCCAGAAGCGCATCCTCCCCGACCTGGTGGAGATCTCCCAGCGAATCGGCGCTCCCCTTCTGGCCACCAACGACGCTCACTACACCCGCCAGGACGAGGCGGCCGCCCACGATGTTCTGCTCTGCATCCAGACCGGATCGACCGTTGGCGACCCGGAGCGAAGCCTCCGTTTCGAGGGTGAGGAGTTCTACCTGAAGACTCCCGAGCAGATGCGGGACCGGTTCCCGGAGGGCACGTATCCCGAGGCGTGCGACAACACTCTCCGGATAGCCGAGCGCGTGAACGTGGACCTGGACTTCGATCAGCTGCTCCTGCCCCACTTCCCGGTGCCGGATGGTCACACGGCGATGTCCTACCTGCGGGAGTTGGTGAGCGAGGGCGCTCGCCACCGCTACAAGGGGGAGGCCGGCGGCGAGGTCGGGGAGCGCATAGAGCACGAGATGCGGATCATCGAGGACATGGGCTTCCCCGACTATTTCCTGATCGTATGGGACCTGGTGCGCTACGCGAAGTCGCGCCGGATCCGGGTCGGCCCGGGACGGGGTTCGGCGGCCGGATCGATCGTCGCGTACTCGTTGGGCATCACCGATCTGGACCCGATCGAGTACGGCCTGATCTTCGAGCGCTTCCTGAACCCCGGGCGGCGCGAGATGCCCGATATCGACATGGACTTCGACGAACGGTTCCGCAGCGACATCATCCGGTACGCGGCGGACAAGTACGGATCCGATCACGTGGCGCAGATCGTCACCTTCTCCACCATCAAGGGGAAGCAGGCGATTCGTGACTCGGCCCGGGTCCAGGGTTTCCCGTACGCGATGGGGGACCGACTGGCCAAGCTGATGCCGGCGCCGGTCCTGGGACGGGAGGCTTCGCTCGACATCTGCTTCAACCCCCCGGCCCCGGATGCCGATGGGATCACCAAGGAGTGGTTTGCCCACGCCGCCGGTCTACGAGACGAATACCAGAACGAGGAAGACGCCCGCCTGGTTCTGGACACCGCGCGGGGTCTGGAAGGGCTTCGCCGGCAGGATTCGATCCACGCTGCGGCGGTGGTCATCGCTCCCCGTCCGATTACCGACCTGGTGCCGGTCCAGCGCAAGGGTGAGGACGCCGAGGTGGTCACCCAGTACGAGATGCATGCCATCGAGAAGCTGGGACTGCTCAAGATGGACATCCTGGGTCTGCGCACCCTGTCGACCATCGATCGGACGCTGGATCTGATCGGGCGGAGTACCGGCGCCCGTCCCGACATCGACCGGATCGCTCTGGACGATTCTGACACGTACGCCATGTTGTGCCGGGGCGACACCATCGGGGTCTTCCAGTTGGAAGGCACCGCTATGCGCTCGCTGATCAGGAGCCTGCGGCCGGACCGTTTCGAGGACATGATCGCCCTCGTGGCCCTGTACCGGCCCGGGCCGATGTCCAATGACTGGCACAACGCCTACGCCAACCGCAAGAACGGGCGCAGCGCGGTGGACTATCCCCATCCGGCGACCGAGAGCGTGCTGAGCGAGACCTACGGCCTCATGATCTACCAGGAGCAGGTCATGCAGATCGCCCGAGACATAGCGGGGTATTCGATGGTCGACGCCGACGCCCTGCGCAAGGCGATGGGCAAGAAGATACCCGCCATCATGGCGCAGGAACGAGACAAGTTCGTGGCCGGGGCAGTGGCAGGCGGCAACACGCCGGAGTTCGGGGGCGAGTTGTTCGACTCGATCGAGGGCTTTGCGGGTTATGGCTTCAACAAATCGCACAGTGCCGCCTACGGCCTGCTGGCCTACCAGACCGCCTACCTCAAGGTTCACTTCCCTGCCGAGTACATGGCCGCCCTGCTCACCTCGTCGCGCCGGGACAAGGACCGCACCCGGATGTATCTGAGCGAATGCAGAACGATGGGGCTGAAAGTGTCGGCCCCGTCGGTCAACGCTTCCGATAGCGACTTCACCGTCCGGGACGGCAGGATCGTGTTCGGGCTCTCGGGTGTGCGCAACGTCGGGTCGGCGGTGGTGGACAAGATCATCGAGGCCCGCCACGCCGGGGGCGCCTTCGCGGACTTCCAGGACTTCGCCAACCGGGTGGAGGGCACAGCCCTCAACAAGCGTGTGGTGGCCTCGCTGATCAGGGCGGGCGCGTTCGAGGACCTGGGACACCCCCGCAAGGGCCTGCAGGAGGTGGCGGAGCTGCTGATCGAGCGCACCCTGGCCCGGAGGCGGCACGAGGAAGCGGGCCAGTTCAGCCTGTTCGGCGGGGAAGCCGAGGTTCCGGAGTTCGACGAGGTGGTGATTCCCGGAGATGAATGGAACAAGCACGTCCTGCTGGCCCACGAGAAGGACATGCTGGGCCTCTACGTCTCGGACCATCCGCTGTACGGTCTGGAGCGAGCCCTGGGCGAGCACACCAGCACGACCGTGTCCGGGCTGGCGGGGTTAGCTGATGGCGAGCGGGTGAGGATCGGCGGGATCGTCAGCGGCATCAACCGTCGCTACACCAACTCGGGCGAGCAGATGGCCTACTTCAACATAGAGGATCTCGACAACTCGGTCGAGGTGGTGGCCTTCCCGAAGACCCTTTCCGCGGCCGGGGAGATGCTGGAGGAGGACGCCATCATGGTGGTGGAGGGCAGGTTGAACAACACCGGGGATGAGGTGAAGATGCGGGCCTTCAAGATCACGAGGCCCAAGCTCGTCCCCGACAGCGACCTCCGGCTGCGCCTGGAGCCCTACCGGGCGCTCACGGATCAGGATGCCTTCCAGGAGTCGCTGCGCGAGTTCAGACAGGTGGTGTCCAACCATCCGGGGCCGGCGCCGGTCTTCATCGACCTCTCCGCGGGGGAGAGCCGGAAGGTCTTCCGGCTGGACGAGCAGGTGGAATTGTCGTCCTCGCTCTACGCCGAGGTCAGGGGCATATTCGGCGAGGCGGCGCTGGCGTAAGGGCCATCCGTCGGGGACAACCGGAGGGGGCCGGCTAGCCGCCGAGGCAGGCGCGAGCCACCTCCTCCCATCCGTCAGCGCGGGGAGATATCACATCCATGTGGTCGGCATCCGTCAACTCGACGAGGCAGGATCGTTCGCCGGCCGCGCGGGCCGCCTCGACGAACCGGCGGCTCTGATCCGGCGGCACGGACGGGGCTCGGCGGCCGTGCAGGGCGGCGGTCGGCCCCCCGCCAGGAAGGGCGCGGATGGGGTCGACCATCGGAAGGTGAATGTGCTCGTCACCCAGGAAGGCCGAGATGAGTTGGTCGAAACCGGAACCGATATTCGCCAGGTCGAGCATCCCTGCCAGCGAGACGAACCCGGCCGGCCGTACGGAAGCCGTCTTGGCGGCGAAGAACGCCAGCTGGGCGCCGGCCGAGTGTCCGATAACCGTCACCCGGTCCAGGTCGAGGCAGTGGTCGCCAGAGATGGAGGACAGGGCGTCGACCGCGGCGGTAACGTCGGCAATGGAATCCCTCCATCCGCCTACTGGTGGGATCCGCCTGTACTCGATATTCCAGGTAGCGGTCCCCCTCCCGGTCAGGTCGACCGCGGCCCCGTCCATCAGATCACGGGTGTAGGGGTCGGTCCACCCGCCACCGTGGACGAGGACGGCCACGGGGTGCGGTCCTGGAGCGTCGGGGAGCCGCAGATCGGCCACTTGGTCGGGGTGCGGTCCGTAAGGCAGGGTGAGAGGCGGATGAGCCTTCAGGTAGTGAAGGTGGGAGATGGCATCCAGGTAGCCGGTGACACCACGGCCGAAGATCTGATGCGCGCAGGCCGGCTCCGTCACCGAGATGCGCCGCCATGGCTCGCGCTCCCGGACGTTGGAGATATGAATCTCGACAGTGGGGATCTCAACCGCCTCGATGGCGTCGTGGAGGGCGTAGCTGGTGTGGGAGAAGGCGCCGGGGTTGAACACGATGCCGTCGGTGGTGTCCCGCGCAGCGTGGATGGCGTCGATCAGTTCCCCCTCGTGATTGGACTGGAGGGATTCGAGCCGGTGGCCGAGCAGTGCCGCGCGCGCTCGGCACTGCTCGGCTACGTCGTCGAGCGTGGCCGAGCCGTAGACCTCCGGGGCTCGCCTGCCCAGGAGGTTGAGGTTGGGACCGTTCAGCAGGAGTATTCGCATGTTTCCCAGAGCGTAGGGGGGCCGGGCAGCCGGGTTGGTAGTTGGTAGTTGGTAGTTGGTAGTTGGTAGTTGGTAGTTGGTAGTTGGTAGTCAGTCTAATCTACTATAAACGAGAAGCTATAGACTATAAACTATCAACTACTTCACTGTGGCGTGGCGCAGAACGCGGCGCCGTAACGCGACATGGACAGGGCGCCGTAACGCGACACGGACAGGTTGTTGAGCTGCTCCGCCAGTCGAGGTCCGCTGTGTCGGCAGCTCTCGCACACCAAGCTCCCCGTAGTGGTTGGTGGAACATGATGATGTCGATGTGGTGGTCGTATCGGTTCCCACCGGTATGCATGCCGAGGTGACGATCGCCGCCTCGAACGCCGGCAAGCATGCCTTGGTGGAAAAGCCCCTTGACACGACTTTGGAGAGGGCTGATCGGATGATCGGCGTTTGCCGGGCGAACAACACCAAGCTGGGCGTGATCTTTCAGATACGTTTTGGTGTGGTGGCTCGGACTCTCAAGGAGGTGGTTGATTCGGGTCGTCTGGGGCGGGTCTTCTTGAGCGACGCGGTTGACAAATCGAGCCGGACGGCTGCTTATTACGCCTCTGCTGATTGGCGGGGAACCCAGGGCAGTTCAGGTGGGGGTTGTCTCATGACCCAGTCCATTCACATCATTGACCTGCTGCAGTATCTGATGGGACCGGTGCGCTCGGTGATGGGACGGGTAGCTACCCAGTTCCACGACATCGAGGTGGAGGACACCGCTACCGCGGTAGTTAGTTTCACCAACGGCTCGATGGGGATTATCGAGAGTACTTCCTCGGTCCGGCCCGCTCTCAAATCCCGGCTCGAGCTGCACGGCGAGTTGGGAACCGTGGTCGCCAATGCCCAGTACGACAAGTTCCTTGTGTGGGATGTGAAGGGTAATGAGGGTCGGGTGGAGGTGGCCCCGGGTTTCGAGTTGACCGACATTGACGATCCGTGGGCCTATCCGCAGACCCGCCACCGGGTTCAGCTCCAGGACATGGTCGACGCCATCCGCGAGGATCGTGATCCGGCGCTCACCGGCGAGGACGCCCGGGTGTCGCTGGCCATCATCATGGCTATTTACGACTCATCCCGGCAGGGCAGGGAGGTCTTCTCGGATTCCTACCGCCCAGGCAACCCTGCCCCCTGAATTCAGGTGGGTCGCATCCCATCGGGTCGGTTGTCTTGAGTAGAGATCGAGTTGCGTATATGGGAGGGGCTGTTGGGGCCGGTTGTCGGTGTGTTCCCCGGGTGGCCGACAGCATCAAGAACGCCGCGCGCGAAGCCCATGCCGGCCGCGTCCACGAACTCTCAGGCAGGACCGTAATCGAGGACCGACGACCGTCCTGCAATGGCAACGACCCGCACGAGCAACGACTTGCCGTCCGCGTCCATCAGGCGCAGATCTTCATCTCCCGGGACGAAGGAGACCGGCTGCTGCTGCCCGCCATTGATGGCGATGTTGGAGGCATAGAGGTACGTCCTGCAACTGGTGTCGAGAATCGGATTGAGACGGCCGGCTAGACCGGGCACGCGACCGGTCGATTCCGCGAACACGACCGAACCGCCCTCCGCCTTGGGCGCCAACTCCACTGCTAGCGCTCGTTCCATCGGGAACCAGCCGCGTTCGACATGCGCCGCACAGCCCTCGCGGGCCACGAACACCGTCATGGGCAGGTGAACAGAGTGCAGGTCAAGGCGCGCCTCGCCCTCATCGTCAGTGCGGTTCCGCTTCCAGGTGTTGTTCGGAAACAATGCCAGCACATCCGCGCCGGCGAGCGGTGATCCGCCGCTTCGCACCGTGACCACGACGGTGGCCGGGTCTGCGTGGACCTCTGCTGCGGGGAGAGTGATACACAACTCCGCATCATCGATGAGCCGGAACTGTGCGTCTTTCCCGGACAACTCACTGGTCTCGCGGCTGATGATGGCAACACCGTCGCCACGGCGCTCCATGAAGTACCGCCGGCCTCCGGCGCCCTCGATCTCACCGACGCTCATGCGGCCGAGGATCGAGGCGAGCACCTGGTTGCGAGTCACTTGTCGCTCCATCATGCTCTCGACGGTCAGATTGTTGGGGAGCCCACCCGGTGATCCCAATTCAAGTCGGTCAGAAAAGACCGACAACCGTATTCTGCTGCCCCGGATCGAGTAGTCGCGGTGCACGACCGCATTCACCAGAGCCTCAAAGACCGCCCGTGAGCTGTATTCGGGCAGGTTCACACGAGCAGGATCCTTGCGGGCACCGACACGCATGTTTCGCATGACGAACGCGAGTGCTTGAGTGATTTGCTCGTTGATCGGACCGGCGATGTCATGTGCGTCGACCTGCGCAGACGCGCGGTCAACACCCTTGTAGCTAACCGCGGTGACCTCCGCGCCCGGAACGAACTCCCGGGGCTGTCGGGTGCACGTCAGAATGCCCGCCACGGTGGCCAGAACCGCGCCGTGGCCGTCGGTACGCAACAGTCCGAGCTTCTCGAGCCCCAATCGGGGGTCGCGCAGGCCCTCAGCGCTGAGCAAGGGTTTCCACAGATCCTTGTCGAGGGTTGAGAAGCCCGTGCCGGCGACCGTCTGCTCGTCGAAACCGGTGAACCGAGCCTGGCCGCGCCTTTGCGCCAAGCGCATCCGCTCGTCGGGCGACATGGGCTGCTTGGCGCTGCCGACGCGCACGAAGCTGCCGCCAGGGCTGTCATATTGCGCGTCCCCTTCCGGTATCGAGACAAGGAGGAAGGACCGTTCATCCAGCTCCCTGCGGTACGTCTCAATCCTGATCGGCGGCTTGATGGAGTCCGTACAGATCTCCCTGACCTGACGCTCGAGCGCATCCAGTTGGTAGCGAGACATTCCGGGCACATCGCCTGCGTCGGTGATGCCGAGTAGTAGGACGCCGCCCCGGGCATTCGCGAACGCGGCGATCTCGTCGGCCCAGCCATCGCGATGGCGCCGCGCGGGGTCGTCGGCGCGAAAATCAACACCCTTGAATTCCCAAGCGCTGTCCTCGCCGAGGCGAAGTTGGCGCCGAATCTCGTAGTCGGTGTACGCCATCGTCATCGTGCCCTCGCGAGCGGCCGTGTCGGTATCCGCCATGCTACCCCCGGACTCCGCCGCCGACCTCTATTCGGAATACCCCCGATTGCGCAAACGCGCGCGTGTCGATCTTCCAGTGTCTCACCCGGTCACGACACCACCGGGCGCCACACCAGGCTCGGACGTCTCACGCCGGATGTGGCTCTGGGTTGCGCCGGCGGCGGTGGAAATCCATGCGGATGGGGAAGGGAAGCGAGGGGCTTACCTGTTAAATCGGCGTTGCCCTTAAGATCGACCTGTCCAGCAGGAGGTCCCTATCTTTCACGACTTCGGTGGGGGATGGTGGTCCTACGTGCGCCACGACCGGAACCAGCGCGGTCCCGAGATCGATCGGGCGCTGCTACGACGGGTCTTCGCCTACGGTGTGCCCTACCGGATGTTGCTGGCGGGCACACTGGTCACGATCTTCGTGGTATCGGGCCTGACGGTGGTGCCGCCGCTCCTGATCCGCGACCTGGTCGACAACGCCATTCCGGCCGCCGACGTGGGGCGGCTGACCTTGCTGGGTGTAGCAATGGTGGTGGTCCCTCTCATCAGCGTGTCGGTGGGCGCGGTCCAGCGCTGGATGAGCGCCAAGGCCGGGGAGGGGATCATCTACGACCTGCGGCGGGCCCTGTACACCCACCTCCAGGGCATGTCGCTGCGGTTCTTCACCGAGACCAAGACCGGTGAGTTGGTATCCCGTCTCGACAACGACGTGGTCGGCGCCCAGACCGCCATCACCGGCACCTTCGTCACCATCGTGTCGAACGTGGTCTCCGTAGTAGCAATCCTGGTGGTGATGGTCCAGGCCGAGTGGCGCCTCACCCTCCTGGCCGTGGCGGCACTGCCGATGTTCGTCTATCCGGCCCGGCGGGTCGGGCAGATGCTCCGCGCCATCACCCGGCGCCAGATGCGGCACAACGGGGCGATGGCGGCCATCCTCAACGAGACCTTCAATGTGAGCGGGGCCCTGCTGGTCAAGCTGTTCGGGCGCCGGAACGAGGAGGCGTCCCGCTTCTCGGCCGAGGCCGGGATGGTCCGCGACCTCGGCGTCCGGGCCGCGGTGGTGGGGAGATGGTTCTTCGCAGCCCTCGGGCTGGTAGGCGCCATCGGTACCGCCGCCGTGTTCTGGGTGGGCGGGTACCTGGTCATCCAGGGGACCATGAGCCTGGGTACGGTCATCATGTTCTCCACCCTCCTGGTGCAGCTGTACGGGCCCCTGTCGGCCATGTCGAACGCCCGGGTGGAGTTCGCCACCTCTCTGGTCTCGTTCGAGCGGGTCTTCGAAGTGCTGGACCTCCGGCAGGAGATTGTGGAGCGTCGGGATGCCACCGACATCCGACCAGTGAGCGGATCGTTGGAGTTCGACGAGGTGTACTTCCGGTACCAGCAGCCGGAACCGGCCGGGTTGACGGCGATAGCCAGATCCGGCGGGCCGGGCGAGGCCTCCCCGTCCCAGCAGTCGCCCACCCGGCGATGGGCGCTGGAGAATGTCGCCTTCCGGATCGAGGCGGGCGAGGTGGCGGCCCTGGTCGGGCCGTCGGGGGCGGGAAAGACCACGGTGAGCTACCTCATCCCCCGGCTGTACGACGTGAGCAGGGGCTCGGTGCGGATCGACGGGGTAGACGTTCGGGACGCCACCACCGAGTCACTGGAGCGCTCGGTCGGCATGGTTACCCAGGAGGTTTTCCTGTTTCACGACTCGATCGCCGCCAACCTGCGGTATGCCAAGCCGGACGCCACGGAGGAAGAACTCGAAGCGGCCGCCCGAGCCGCCAACATCCACGAATTCGTCGCCTCCTTGGCGGATGGCTACGAGACGGTCGTCGGAGAGCGCGGTTACCGCCTCTCCGGCGGGGAGAAGCAACGGATCGCCCTGGCGAGGGTGATCCTCGAGGACCCGCGCATCCTCATCCTCGATGAGGCCACCGCCCATCTCGATTCCGAGTCCGAAGCCCTGATCCAGGAGGCACTGGAGCGGGTGATGGTAGGCCGCACTTCGCTGGTCATCGCCCACCGCCTGTCTACGATCCAGGCCGCCGACCGGATCCTGGTGCTCGACGGGGGCCGCCTGGTCGAGCAGGGCAGCCACGACGCCCTGCTGGAGACGGATGGTCTCTACGCCCGGATGTACCGCACCCAGTTCCGCAAGAAGGGCTCGAGCGAGCGGGTCAGGACCCCAGCATTCGCGACACCAGAGGGAAACGGTGAGCGAGAAGCAGGACCGAGCCGTCATGGCACACCCACAGGTGCTGATTGGCCCTGAACCAACGGTGCGGCGGTATCGCGCCCATCGTGGAGCGGTCCGAGGGGTTGGCGGGCCGGAAGGCCATGACCTCGCCGGCAGGGGCGCCGATCGCCTCCACCCGTCCGACCAAGCTGTAGTCGGCGAACAGCGCCGCTATACCCCCGAAGGAGTCTCGGTTGCGGAAGGCGACCGTTCCGCATTGCTCGCAGGTGATGACCGCCACACCGTTACGGATCACGGCGGTGGTGTCATGGGTCCGGCACATCGACACTATCGTGCCATGAGCCTGGGACAGTTTCGGGTATTTCGCCATACGGGGAAGAGGGCCGGGCGGCGGCCCCGTTTTGGCGATAGTCGCGCCTGTTCGTAGGATTGGCTTCCTCGCGGAGGTGGTGTGGATCTTTCCGAATATCTCCCCATAGCACTCATGCTGGTGCTGGCCGTATTGTTCGCCGGCGTCTCGCTCATCGTTTCCTACCTGGTCTCGTACAAGCGTCCCACGGCCGAGAAGCTGGAGCCCTACGAATGCGGAATCGTCACCGAGGCCGAGCCGATCCAGCGCTTCCCGGTCAAGTTCTACCTGGTCGCCATCCTTTTCGTCATCTTCGACGTCGAGATCGTCTTCCTGTTCGCCTGGGCGTCGGTGTTCGGGACGCTGGGCTGGGGTGGGGTAGCCGCTATCGCCATCTTCACGCTGCTGATCGTCGAGACCCTAGGCTACGTGTGGAAGCGCGGCGCCCTGGACTGGAACGTGTCGAGGCGCGCCCGGTATCGATCGACCGCGGATGCTCCGGCCGGCGAGCCGGCGGCCTGATGGCTCACCTGACCGCTCCTCCGCAGCTCCTGACCACCACGCTCGGGAAGGCTATGCGGTGGGCCCAGCAGCAGTCCATGTGGCCCGCCACCTTCGGCCTGGCCTGTTGCGCCATCGAGATGATGGCCACCGGCACCGCCCACAACGACCTGGCCCGATTCGGTATGGAAGTGTTCCGGGCGTCTCCCCGCCAGGCCGATCTGATGGTGGTGGCCGGTCGTGTGTCCCAGAAGATGGCCCCGGTGCTGCGCCAGGTGTACGACCAGATGGCTGATCCCAAATGGGTCATCTCGATGGGCGCCTGCGCCTCGACCGGTGGCATGTTCAACAACTACGCCCTGGTTCAGGGCGTGGATCAGATCGTCCCGGTCGACGTATACGTTCCGGGATGCCCGCCGGGCCCGCAGTCGCTGATGCACGGGATACTCACCCTTCAGGACAAGGTGGTGTCGGGGGAGTTGGCTCGTTGATGTCCGGCGACAGCTCGCCCGGTCAAGTGGCCGGCGCCGACGAGGTGCTGGCGAACCTCATGGAAGCGGTTCCCTCCGTCGAGGCCGGCCGCTCCGTGGGCGATCGTGTCATCCGGGTTCCGGCCCGGGATCTGGCCAGGGTGGCCGGGGCGGCCCGCGCCCTCGGCTTCGAGATGTGCTCGGACATCACCGTCGTCGATTACCTGGGCAAGCGGAGGGTCCGGTTCGAGGTGGTGGTCAACCTCCTTTCCCTGCAGCACAACCGCCGGCTCCGCGTGCTGGTGCCGGTTCCGGAAGGCGACCCCGAAGTGCCCTCCCTGGTACCGGTATACCCCGGCGCCAATTTCCTGGAGCGCGAGGCATACGACATGTTCGGTATCCGCTTTGCCGGTCATCCCGATCTCACCCGCATCCTGATGCCCGACGACTGGACGGGCCATCCCCTCCGCCGCGACTTCGATGTGGGCGCCGTCCCCGTCCAGTTCAAAGACGCCCCCCAGGTGAGATGATGGCCGAGCCGACCTCCACCACCGATATCTGGGTGTCCGGCACCGAGACCCCGGAGGTGTCGGAGTGGATGGTGTCCGGGACCGACGAGGGCGCTCAGGAGATGGAGCGCCACGAGACGACCGAGAGGAGCGTCGAGCAGCGCGGGTCCCGCGTGGTCGACGACTGGGTCGTCGACGACACCGTCGACGACGAGGAGCGGATGATCGTCAACATGGGGCCCCAGCATCCTTCCACCCATGGGGTGCTAAGGCTCAACATCGAGTTAGAAGGCGAAATCGTCCGCCGGGTCAAGCCGATCATCGGCTACCTCCACACAGGTATGGAGAAGACCGCCGAAACTCTGACCTTTCTCCAGGGCGGCACCAACGTCACCCGCATGGACTACCTGGCGCCTCTCCACAACGAACTCTGCTATTCGCTGGCGGTGGAGAAGTTGTTGGGGGTGGATATCCCGCCGCGCGCTCAGGCCATCCGGGTCCTGATGACGGAGCTGAACCGGGTGTCCTCACACCTGGTCGCCACCGCCACCAACGGGATGGACATAGGCGCGCTGTCGATGATGATGTACGGCTTCCGGGAACGGGAGTTGATCCTGGCCTTCTTCGAGAAGGCCACCGGTCTGCGGATGAACCACAACTACATCCGTCCGGGCGGTGTGGCGGCCGACCTGCCGGACGGGTGGGAGGAGGACGTGACCGAGATCCTGGAGCGGATCCCTCGGGCATTGCGGGACTACGAGGATCTGCTGAAGGAGAACCCCATCTGGTTGGGCCGTACCCGGGGAGTCGGCATCATCACCGCGGACGAGTGCTTGGCCTATGGCGTCACCGGCCCGACCCTGCGGGCGGCCGGAGTGCCGTGGGATCTGCGCAAGGCCCAGCCCTATTCGGGCATCGAAGCGTACGAATTCGACGTGGTGACCGGTAGACGGGGTGATGTCTACGACCGCTACCGCGTCCGGATCGGCGAGATACACCAGTCGTTGCGCATCATCGAACAGGCGGCCGGCGCTATGCCCAGAGGTGACTACAAGACCGGCGACCGCAAGGTGTCACCCCCTCCCAGGCAGCGTATCGACGAGTCGATGGAGGCCCTCATCCATCACTTCAAGATCTACACGGAAGGGTTCAAGGTCCCAGCCGGAGAGACCTATTTGGCGATCGAAGCGCCGAGGGGGGAGTTGGGGTGCTACCTGGTGTCAGACGGGAGCGGCGCGCCGTTGCGCATGCATACCAGGGCGCCTTCCTTCTCCAACCTCCAGGCTCTGCCGATCATGATGGCGGACTCGCTGGTGGCCGACACGGTGGCCAGCATAGCGTCGCTGGATCCGGTGATGGGCGATGTGGATCGGTAGGTGGAGATGACGTACGCCTGGTCGGAAGCCGCCGAGGAACGGGCCCGGCAGATCATCTCCCGCTACCCCCAGCCCCGTTCCGCCATGATGCCTCTCCTCTACATTGCGATGAAGGAGGATCTGGACCGGGGCGCGGACCGGCTCACCGAGGACGGCATGCGCCGGGTGGCGGACCTGGTGGGCGTGACCCCGGCCCAGGTGGTGGCGGTGGCCAGCTTCTACACGATGTACAAGCGGGACCGGGTCGGTCAGTACCTGGTGTCGGTTTGCACGTCCCTCTCGTGCTGGCTCGACGGCGCCGACGATGTTCTCCGTGCGGTCGAGGCCGAGGCCGGGGTTCCATCCGGCCACACCGACCGCGACGGGACGATCACTCCCGAGCACGTGGAGTGCATCGGCGCCTGCGGGGGGGCTCCCGCGGTCCAGGTCAACTACGAGTTCGTAGAGGGAGTCACGCCCGGCAGGGCGAGAGAGATGGTGCGCTGGCTCCGCTCCGAGGCGCCCGATCAGGTGACCGGTGACGATCTCCAGGACAGGTTCGGCGGGCGGGGGGGGGGTCCCCCCGCCATAACCCCACCCCCCGGGGGCGCCAGATCAGGTGCCCGGTGACGATCTCCAGGACGGGTTCGGCGGGCGGACGGCGTTCCCCTGGGCCATACCCGAACCGGCGGGTGTCGCCGGGCCGGTCCCGGCCTGCGCGTCTCTGGGTACGGCGGTTCCGTCCAACGGCCGGGTTTCGAACCCGGACACCTCGATGACCGTGGGGAACGGCGACCTCCCGATGATCCTGACCGACCGGATGAACCACCATCCGGTGAACAGCCACGCACTGGCCACCTACGAGGCAACCGGGGGTTACTCCGCGCTCCGCAGGGTACTCGGTGACCCCGGTATCACCCCGACCGAGATCACGGAGGACATCAAGGCCTCCATGTTGCGGGGCCGTGGCGGGGCGGGGTTCCCGGCCGGTGTCAAGTGGGGTTTCCTGGCGCCGGCCCGCCCGTCCTACCTGGTGGTCAACGCCGACGAGTCGGAGCCCGGCACCTTCAAGGACCGCCAGCTCATGGAGCGGGATCCGCACCAGATGATCGAGGGCATCGTGATCGCCTCCTACGCGACCGAGGTGAACCACGCCTTCGTCTATGTCCGGGGCGAGTACCCGAAGGCGGCCCGTCGGGTCGAGGCCGCGGTCGAGGAGGCGTACCGGGCCGGATTTCTCGGCCGGGACATTCTCGGATCGGGTTACGACCTGGAAATGACCGTCCATCTGGGCGCCGGCGCCTACATCTGCGGCGAGGAGACCGCCCTACTCAACAGCTTGGAGGGCAGGCGGGGCGAGCCTCGGCTGAAGCCGCCCTACTTTCCTGCCGCCAAGGGGCTCTACATGATGCCCACCATCGTGAACAACGTGGAGACCCTGTCCAACGTCCCCTGGATCATCATGGCGGGCGGGGCGGCCTATGCCGCCATCGGCCCCGAAGGTTCGCCCGGCAAGCGAATGTGCTCCATCTCCGGTCACGTCAACCGTCCGGGCAACTACGAGATCGTGGAGGGTCTGACCTGGCGGGAGTTGATCTTCGATCTGGCGGGAGGCATCCGCGACGGGAACCGGCTCAAGGCCTGGGTGCCGGGCGGGGCCTCCGCACCCTGGTTCGTCCCAGAGCTTCACCTCGACACCGAGGTGACCAAGGAGGCGATCGACGGAAACGGATCGATGACCGGCTCCGGAGCGGTCATCGTGATGGACCACACCACCGACATGGTGGCGGCCGCCGAACGCCTGGTGCGGTTCTTCGCCCACGAGTCCTGCGGGCAATGCACCCCGTGCCGCGAAGGGACCGTCTGGATCGACCTGATCCTGAGGCGCATCATGGACCGCCAGGGCCGGCCGGTGGATGCCGACCTGTTACTGGACGTGTCCGACAACATCTCGCCCGGGCTTCGGTGGCCTCCGGCCATGACCACCATCTGCCCGCTCGGCCCCTCGGCGGTTTCTCCGGTGGTGTCGCTCCTCCGGTACTTTCGCGACGAGGTGGATAGCTACCTGGAGCAGGCCGACCTGCTGGAGCAGGCCAACCTGGTGCCCGTGTCGATCGGCGGGGTGAGATGAGCGGAGGAGACCGGACGATGGTCAGCGTGACGATCGACGGCGTTGAGGTGGAGGTTCCTGCCGGAGAGCTGCTGATCAAGGCGGCCGAGGACAATGGGGTCTACATCCCGCGCTTTTGCTGGCACCCGCGGATGAACCCGGTTGGAATGTGCCGGATGTGCCTGGTCGAGATCGAGACCCCCCGGGGCAGGATCCTCATCCCCTCGTGCGTGCAGCCGGTCAACGACGGGATGGTGGCGTACACCGAATCGGCGCTTGCCAAGAAGGCGCAGGAAGGGGTGCTCGAGTTCCTCCTGGCGAACCATCCTCTCGACTGTCCGGTATGCGACAAGGGGGGTGAATGCCCTCTCCAGGACCAGACCATGTCCTACGGCCCGGGGGAGAGCCGCTTCGTGGAGGAGAAGCGCCACTTCGCCAAGCCGGTGCCGATCAGCGATCTGGTTCTGCTCGACCGGGAACGCTGCATCCTCTGTGCCCGTTGCACCAGGTTCGCGGATGAGATCTCGGGGGATCCGCTGATCGAGTTCCAGGGCCGGAGCGGCCACACCCAGGTGCTCACCTTCCCGGACGATCCGTTCAATTCCTATTTCTCGGGCAACACCGTGCAGATCTGTCCGGTCGGCGCGCTGACCGCCGTTCCATACCGTTTCCGGGCTCGGCCCTGGGACCTCACCATCGGCGAGAGTACCGGGACCGTGCACACCGAGGGCGCCGGCATCTCGGTGCACGTCTCCCAGAACCGCGTGCTCCGCTTCCTGGGTCTTGACATCGGGGCCACCAACCAGGGGTGGCTGTCCGATAAGGAACGGTTCGGCTTCGAGTTCATCGCTTCTCCCGAGCGGCTCCGTACCCCGCTGATCAAGGACGCCGACGGCTTTCGCGAGGCCGGATGGGGTGAAGCCCTTGACCTGGTGGCGGAACGCCTCCGGGTGGCGATCACGACTCGTGGCGGCGCGTCGGTGGCGGCGCTGGGCGGGGCTCGGGGCACCAACGAGGATGCCTATGCCCTGTCCAAGTTCATGCGGGTGGCGGTGGGGTCCAACCACCTCGACGCCGGGCTCGGCGACGGCCTCCCCGCCAGGTTCCTTACCGGATTGGCGGGTCGCGGCCGGATCGATGACCTCGAGACCGCTCGCACCATCCTGCTGTGGGGCCCCGACCTCAAGGAGACCCACCCCATCCTCTACCTGCGGGTCAGGCGAGCCGCTCAGGAGCTCGGCGGGAGGCTGATCGTGGGCCATCCCCGCCCGGCCGCGCGGGGCGGCCCGGCCGCCCCCCCCCCCGCCTCCCCGGCCCCGGGGGGGGCCGCGGGCCTGATGGTGTCCCATCCCCGCCGGACCGGGCTGGACGACCGGGCCGCCCACAAGCTGACCTACCGGCCCGGGGAGGGTCCGCAGCTCCTGGAGCGGCTCAAGGCCGGCGCCGGGGAATACCAGGCGGCGCGCGAGGCGCTGGGCCGGGGCCCCCTGGTAGCTCTGGTGGGGCTCCCCGGACTGGCCGAGGACCCCCGCCTGGCCGAGTCGGTAGCGGCCTTTGCCCGGTCGCTCGACGCGTCCCTGCTGCCGCTCGTCCACCGCGGCAACACGTTCGGAGCGCTCGACATGGGGGTGGCGCCCGACCTGCTCCCCGGCCGCCTGCCGGTCGAGGGCGCTTCGGGGCGCCTGGTCGACGCCTGGGGCGCCGTGCCGCCGGGCACGGGTCTCGACGCCGTCGGGATCGCCGCCTCATGCGACGCGGGGGAGATCGAGGTGCTCATCCTGTGCGGCGCCGATCCGGTCCGCGACCTGGTGGGCTTCGACGGATCCACCGCCCTGTCGGGAGCCGGCTTCGTGGTGGCGATGGACCTCTTCCTCACCGACTCCTCCCGCCAGGCCGATGTGGTGTTCCCGGCCCTCGGATTCGGGGAGAAGAAGGGCGCGGTGACCAACCTGGAGGGCCGGGTCCAGATGGTGAACCGGCTGGTGCCCGGACCCGGACAGGCGCGGGCCGACTGGTCGGTCCTGGACGATCTGGCAGATCGCCTCGGCCGCCCGCTCGACCTGGGTTCCGAGCGGGATATCGCCGACGAGATCTCCCGGCTGGCGCCTGCCTACGCCGGTATCACCTGGGATCACCTCGAATGGGATGCGCGGGAGGGCGAGGTGGCCCCGGTCGACCCCGCCGACCAGCCGTTCATCCACGAGCCCTCCCATCAGGATCTCAACGGCCGGCTCGGCGACCACACCCTCCATCTGGCCCGGACCCTCTACGACGACGGTGTGATGCTCCGTCACTGCCCCTCCCTGGCGCCGATGGCGCAGGGAGCAAGCGCCTACCTGACCCCGGCCCATGCCGCTTCGCTGGCGGTTGCGGAGGGCGATGAGGTGGTGGTCCGGGTCGGTGGCCGGACGGTGCGGTTGCCGGCGCGGATCGATCAGAGTCTGTGCGAGGGGTCGGTGTACATTCCCTTCAACCAGCCCGGCATGGGCGCTGTGGGCAACTCGCTCGACGTCAACGTCTCCGTGAGGGAGCCGTCCTGATGGACTGGATCGATCTGGGTCTGGTGGCGCTCCGGGTGGTGGTGATCTTCGGGCTGCTCCAGGTCGTGACCATCCTGCTCATCTGGTTCGAGCGCAAGGTCGTGGCCGACATGCAGAACCGGATCGGCCCTGAGCGGGCCGGTCCGTGGGGCATACTCCAGACCGTGGCCGACGGTTTGAAGCTGTTCTTCAAGGAGCAGGTAACGCCCCGCAAGGTCGAGCTCGGCCTCTACCTGGCCGCACCCATGCTGGCCGCCGTCCCTGCCTTCCTGATGTTCATGGTGGTGCCCTTCGGACGTCCCGTCCGGATCAACCTGGGCGGCCAGGACCGGCTGATCCCCATCCAGGGCGCCGACCTCAACATCGGTCTGCTCTACGTGCTCGCCATGTCGTCGGTGGCTGTCTACGCGGTGGTACTGGCCGGCTGGTCCTCGGGCTCCAAGTACCCGTTGCTCGGCGGGGTGCGAGCCACCGCCCAGGCCATCTCCTATGAAGCCGCCATGGGCCTGTCGCTGGTGCCGGTGGTTCTCTTCACCGGTTCGCTCAGACTCTCCGAGATCGTGGCCGCCCAGTCGGGGAGCCTGACCTTCTTCGGCAGGGCCCTCTCCATCCCGGCCTGGAACGTGTTCGTTCTCGCCCCCTCGTTCCTGATCTTCTTCATCGCCGCGGTGGCCGAGACCAACCGGGCGCCCTTCGACCTGGTCGAGGCGGAGCAGGAGATCGTGGGCGGGTTCCACACCGAGTACTCCGGGTTGCGCTTCGCGCTGTTCTTTCTGGCCGAGTACATCAACATCTTCACCATGTCAGGCCTGGCCGTGACCCTGTTCCTGGGAGGGTGGTCCGGTCCCACCTGGGACGGTACGTTGCCGCTGGTGGTGAGCGCCGTCCTCCCGACCGTGTGGTTCCTGCTGAAGGTGGTGGTGTTCCTGTTCATGTTCGTGTGGCTGAGGGCGACGCTCCCTCGCCTTCGTTACGACCAGCTGATGACCCTCGGCTGGAAACGGCTCATACCGGCCTCGCTGGTGTGGCTGTTCTTCATCGGAGGGGCGATGGCTGTCCGGCAGTTCGGGCTTCCATGGGGGTGATATGGGACCGGTAGAGGCGTTCATTCGAGGAATGGCGGTGACCGGCCGCCAGTTCATCGCCACCATTACGGGCAAGGGTCTGGTCACTACCCGATACCCGAAGGTGATGAGGGAGAAACCGCAGCGTTTCCACGGTCGGCATGTCCTCAACCGCTACGAGGACGGGATGGAGAAGTGCATCGGTTGCGAGCTGTGCGCCGGCGCCTGTCCGGCCCGCTGCATCTACGTCCGGGGAGCCGACAACCCGACGGACGACCCGGTAAGCCCCGGGGAGCGCTACGGGTTCGTGTATGAGATCAACATGCTGCGCTGCATCTTCTGCGGCCTCTGCGTGGAGGCCTGCCCTACCGAGGCCATCACCCACACCCAACTGTTCGAGATGTCGACCACCAACCGATCCGACGCCATATACACCAAGACCGAGTTGCTGGTGGACGGAGACGGCCAACCCAACCACATGTTCGACACGGACAGGTTCGCCGACCTGGGCGAGCTCGCCAAGGCGGACGGATGGATGCGGGCCACTTCGCCCCAGGGCCGGGCCGCGTACGAGGGCCAGGTGGCCTGGTCCGGATCCGCCGGCGTGGGTGTCCGCCCACCGGAGCGCGGCCAGTCCGAGCTCCCCGACGAGTCCGCTGCGGCTTCAGAAGGCGATGACGGCTGATGGTGGAGTTGGTCATCTTCGTGCTCATGGGGGCGGTAGCCCTGGCAGGCGCCATCGGAGTCGTCCGGGCTCGGAACCCTGTCTACGGAGCGATGGGCTTGATGGCCACCCTTTTCGCTCTGGCGGTCTTCTACGTGGTCCACCTGGCGCATTTCGTGGCGGTGGTGCAGGTGATCGTGTACGCAGGGGCGGTCATCACCCTGTTCCTCTTCGTCATCATGTTCGTGGGGGTGGACCGGGCCGAGGATCTCACCGAGAAGCTGGCAGTGCAACGACCGGTGGTGCTGATCGTCCTGGTGGGGGTCTTGGTGGCGGCCGGCGTGCTGGTGGTCACCGGCCGCTTCGACTGGGTGATCACCTCCGGCGAGCCTCAGGTGGTGCGGGGGACCATCGAGGAGATCGGCGAGAACCTCATCTCGGTCGGCCCGCCGTCCGGTCGCGAGGCCTCCAGGTGGCTGTTGCCGTTCGAAGCCACGTCCCTGCTCCTGATCGTTGCGGCGGTGGGGGCGATCGCGCTGGCCTTCTACCGGCCGCGCCGCAAGGACGAGCCACCCGCCGGCCCGGACACCGGCCCCGCGTCAGGATCGGGTCCATGATCGTCACCGCCGGCTGGTACATGACGCTGGCCGCCATCCTGTTTCTCATCGGAGCGAGTGGTCTCCTGCTGCGCCGGAACGCCCTCGTCATGTTCATGTCCGTGGAGCTGATGCTCAACGCCGTCAACCTGACCTTCGTGGCTGCCGCCCGAGCCCACGGCGACATCGGCGGGCAGATGGCGGGGGGGGTGCGGCTGGTGGTTGGGCCCATCCTCTTTGCGATCTTCCGACCCCGCCGTACCGCCTCGGTGGACGAGCTATCGGAGATGTCGGGATGAGCCGCGCCCGCGGGGAGGTCGGTCCGGCCGGCTGCGCCCGGCCCCCG
>MKWU01000280.1_pt1 | contig 96451 bp, 98 predicted proteins | sample 809101 | NCBI WGS metagenome assembly MKWU01 (sample SAMN05860141, study PRJNA318959) | sponge metagenome | host: Aplysina aerophoba | place: Slovenia: Piran, Adriatic Sea, Gulf of Piran | collected 2013-05-07
CAGGCGACGGGGCGATTTCCACCAGCTTCTGGTTGCGGCGGTGGATGCTGCACTCCCGCTCGCCAAGCTGGCTGACCGCGCCCGACCCGTCACCAACGACCTGGACCTCAATATGCCGCGCCTGGGGAATGAGTTGCTCGATATACACGTCGCCATTGCCAAACGCTGCGGTTGCCTCGGACTGACACCGGGCGTAGGCCGCCTCAATATCATCGACCGCCGACACCGCGCGCATACCGCGGCCGCCACCACCGGCCAGGGCTTTAATCATTACGGCTCCGCCGGCACCCAGGGATGCCAGGAAGGCTTTCGCCTCGTCCACACTCGTCGGACCGGACGTCCCAGGCAGGATCGGCACGTCGCATCTTTCAGCCAGCGATCGGGCCTGCCCTTTGTCACCGAACAGCGCCAGCGTTTCTGCTCGGGGTCCGACAAAAGTCAGCCCGGCCTCGGCACAGCGTCCGGCGAATTCCGCGTTTTCGCTCAGGAACCCATAGCCGGGATGAATCGCGTCGCAGCCGGCTTGGGCGGCCAGCGCAAGGATCTGCTCGATATCGAGGTAGGCCGCGGCCCCTCGGCCTTGGAGCGGCAGCGCGTCGTCCATCTTTTGGGTATGGAGCGACTGTGCATCGTCTTCAGAGAAAATGGCAACGGTCCGCAGACCGAGTTCGGCCGCCGCGCGGGCGATACGGATAGCGATTTCCCCTCGATTGGCGATCAAAAGACTCGTCAGACTCATTTCCACCGACTCATTTTTATGAGCGTTGATTGGATTCGTTCAGCCGAGGCTAAAGACGTAAGCACCATGAATCTGGGCCTTAGTGAAGTCGTACCGTTAATCAATGCGAGTATCTCTTTAACATCCATAGTGAATTCGCCCGCCTCTACTATGCAGTATCGCCAATAACTAAATGCAGCATGAGATGTCCTGACTATCGTCTCCTGTGCTTGATGTGCGAGCTTGAGCGCTACCGCTTTCTCGCCGACGGCCCAATAGGCAATCGCCATACGCTGAAGGAAACTCGGATCCTTGTGGGACGGGTTCGGCTCCGAGCGGTCGAGTTCAACGGTTCGAGAAAACGGTTCCAAAACGACATCGTGATCTTTTCCCCACATCGCCATACCGTAGTGAAACGCGCTTCGACTATTCATATCATCGACACTACATCCCCCGTGGCTCAGAAGATCCACCGCTTCGCTGTACATTCCATTCTCAATGTAGGCCACTGCCAAATCTTCTCTTGTTACTAAACGTTCGTTCTCAGGCAGGTCATTATCTCCAAGGAGCGACTGCAAAACAGATCTAGCGTTCCTACTTTCTTCTTGAGCAAGCACTGATGATGCAGAACGCTTTAGGCTGTCCACGAGCCAAGCCCGTTCGTCAGGATCCAATGAAACCACGGCTCTCGACTTCACAACGTCGGGACTACCCGGTCTCGTTAGCTGTATCGCCCTCCTGACAAGATGCGGGGGCACGTGATCAAACTGTAGGACCTGTAATGCGTCCTCATTCGCGCCGTTTAGATCGCCGTCGTCAATACGGAGGCGAGCTCGTCTCAGGTATACTTCGGGTTCGTCATACCCAGCCTCAATTGCACGACCGAACAACGACACCGCCTGCTGCAACTGGCCGTCATCTTCCCGGAGTACACCAAGGTTGAACAGCACCTCTCCGTCGCTTGAATGCGTGTCTTCAATCTTTTGGAGCTTCTGATCGATTTTCTTTAGGGATTCGTAATCCGGCCCCCACCCTCGTTCATGCCTGTGTCCGATACAATCTTCAACGTAGCCCAATGCACCCTCTCGGTCTGCTACATTCCGTCTGACCATCTCTTGAACGACGTCACGGTACTCCTGCGCGAGACGGCTTCTCGGGCGCTCCTTGGTGAACACTACCTGGTTCAACAGCTTCAAGCTGTTGTATCTATGTACAATCATCGGTTCCAGCTTGAAGCCTAGCTGGTTCTGAAACGCGTTGATCTGATCGTCCAGAATCCTGTCTTCATCGTCCAGGTCTGGCACGTTGGACATCACGAAATGGAGTTCAATCTCCTTTTTACGTGGCCCATCGGCTTCCGCGCGAATGTCACGAACAACCTTGGTCAAACCCCGCAAGTTCTGCTCATTCGGAAAAAACAATATCGCTACCGCGTCGGGAAGCTGCCGGGTACAGATACCACTGGTGTCGGTGTGTCCTGTGCGCGAATCAATCAGCACGTAGTCGGGCTTGAGGACCTGTTTCCACTGCTCCTTGAGATCCTCGAACAGGAGATAACCATCGTGCTGTTCGTAGAGCGCACCCCAGTCAATCTGACTGAAATGCGCAGCGTAGGAATCCTGGTGGGCACCAGACGGCATGATCCATAGCCCACCGCCTTGGTTACCGATATCGGGAGATTTTCCTACGAATCTATCGACCTCTGGAGCTTGGCCGGAGGCCATATACTCGCCAACGAAGTCAACGATCCCTGGAACCTGAGTTTTGGAGTGTAGTATGTCGAAGGTGTCGAGGCCGGGCGCTTCAAGGTCAAAGTCCACCACGAGTACCCGACGCCCAGTATTCGCAAGTTCGACGGCGGCGTTCACGAGTGCCATCGTGCGCCCAACGCCACCTTTGAAGGAGTAAAACGTGGTGACGTACATCTTGTCAGGCGACCTTTCGCAAGGAGAAAGACCCTTGTCCTTGTTGATGCCTAGCGATATCGGACTCACTCAACGCCTGGAATTTACCGCCGTTAGGATTCACACTAGATGACGATGTCTGTGCAGATGAACCAAACCTTTTAAGCCTTTGCATGTTCAGAGGTAAAGCGAGAAGGCGGAGATACCGATCATTCGCAAGAGTCTGAATCTTGATGCTGTTTTCCCAACGATTGAGCGTTGCCTCTCCAAGTCCGGTGACCTGCGCGAATTCGTTACGAGATAGGTCGTACGCCTCTCGAATCCCACGTATCTCTTTCGGTGATAGTACACCGAGATGTGCACAAATCGCCTCATGCTCAAGGTGCTCGGCTTCATCGTCTAAGAATTCAAACTCACAGGTACTACATCGGCGTAGCGGCAATTCAACTGTCAAATCAACAGTTGATTCTCCAGAGCCGTAGCGAAACGTATGGCGGTATGGTGAGGTCGTAACCGCGCCTGTCTCTCCGCACTGTGGGCAGGCGTAGTCTCTGTTCTCTGTAGACATCGGGGTTGTCGAGGTGCGAGATTCCATTCGCAAATCCCTTATTCCGGCTCTGAATAATGAAAGCTACGCCCGATGATTTTTCCAGAGCCCAATTGGAGCTTGACGTACAGAGGTGGGCTGTTTGGCTCAAGATCGATTTTCATGACATAGCCTTTGGCTCCCGGAGGCTTTTGGAGTTCAATAGTTTCCACATCGTGCCCGTCTTCTAACTTGTCGGCAATCAGTTCCCATGCCGAGGCATGAGTAAAATGGGTCCAGAGCCTTCCAGCCGGGTCACGAACCTTTCCAGGCCGCCAGTCTGTCGGACGGTCGCGGCTGAACTCGGTCACGCGAGCATTGCTTCGCCTTGCGAGGACAACAAGTTGGTGCCTTATCGAGTCGTCGATACTCACAGGAGCGACCATTCCATGCGTTTTGGCGAGATTCCATCAGGACCAATCATATGATCTATCAGGGCCTGGCGCAAGACCACAATTCGATCATATGGTAGCACTATAATTCTTTCATACGACGAGGAGTACTGAACGGATCTACCCAAAATGTAATGTATAGATGGGACCGCAGAGAATTCTATGACCAGCAAGGGGTTTTTATTGCATGCCCCTTTGATATAGCGTCTACTCCTTGGCTTTTTTTACCGCCTCGGTCAACTCGGGCACGGCCTTGAACAGGTCCGCGATCAAGCCGTAGTCAGCCACATTGAAAATCGGGGCGTCAGGGTCTTTATTCACCGCCACAATGACCTTCGAGTCCTTCATGCCGGCTAAGTGCTGAATCGCACCGGAAATCCCCACCGCAATATACAACTCCGGCGCCACGACCTTCCCGGTCTGCCCGACTTGCAGATCGTTGGGGACAAAGCCAGCATCAACTGCGGCCCGACTGGCACCCATGGCCGCATTCAGCTCGTTCACCAACGGCTCCAGATAGGTGGTGAAATTCTCGCCCGACTTCAGCCCACGCCCGCCCGACACGACAATGCTGGCTTCCGTCAGGTTGGGCCGGTCGGACTTGGTTTCATTAAATTCAACAAACTGCATTTTGGTTGCGTCTGCGTCGAGGCTGACACTGACCTGTTCCACTACGGACTGATCTCCTGGCTGAGCGGCGTCAAAGGCGGTACTGCGAACAGACACGACTTTGATCGTGTCCGCAAGCGTCACGGTTGCCGTCGTATTGCCGGCATACATGGGCCGCTGCAAGGTTCCATCGTCATGAAAGCTCACCACATCGCTGGCCATGCCCACTCCCAGTCGGGCCGCCACACGCGGCAAAAGATCTTTGCCCACCGCCGTCGCCGTCGCCGCCAACAGCGTAACATCGTTTGCCTGCACGAGCTGTTCGAGCGTGGCCGCATAGGCGTCCGCGAGATAGTTCTCCAATGCCACATCATTGACGGCCAAGACCTTGGCCGCCCCGTAGCCGGCTGCTTCGCTTGCGGCGTCAGCGGTGTCCGCGCCCAAGACGGCCACGAGTACGTCACCGCCGAGTTTACTTGCCGCGTCTTTACCGGCTTGAATGGCAATCAACGAACTCTTGGGGACACGCCCTTTTTGAGTTTCTGCAAAAATCAGTATATTTCCCATTCTTTTCGTCTCCAGATGTCATCGCATGGTGCCAGACCCAACATACACCGCACAGTACCGTTAGAGCACTTTCGCCTCGTCGTGCAGCAGACCAATCAACTCTTCCACGGTCTCCACTTTTTTGCCGGCCTCTTTCTGGGTTGGCGGCTCAAGGCTATTGATCATCAAGCGAGGGGCAATATCAACGCCGAGGTCTGTCGCGACAATTTCTTTGATCTCTTTTTTGCGCGCCTTCATAATTCCCGGCAGGGAGGCGTAGCGGGGCTCGTTGAGTCGTAAATCAGAGGTAATAATACCGGGCAGGGCAAAGCCGATTGTCTCCAGCCCCCCGTCCACTTCGCGCGTAACCTTGACGGCTTGTTGGTCATCGGACAGCACAACTTCAGAGGCAAAGGTCGCTTGGGGCCAGCCCAACAGCGCCGCCAGCATCTGGCCGGCTTGATTGGCGTCGTCGTCAATCGCCTGTTTGCCCATGAGAACAAGTTGAGGGCTTTCGTCTTCAACAATTTTGGCCAGGATTCGGGCAACGGCCAAGGAATCCAAGTCTTGGTCACAGCCAACCAAGATGGCTCGATCAGCGCCCATCGCCAGTCCGGTCCTGAGCTGCTCGGTCACCACACTATCGCCAATACTGACTAACACCACCTCACCAGAGCCCATTTTTTCCTTGATGCGCAGGGCTTCCTCAAGAGCGATCTCATCAAACGGGTTGATGACATATTTGATATTATCTGTCTCAATGCCAGATCCATCAGATTTCACACGGATCGTTGTCTCCGGGTCAGGGACCCGTTTGACCGTCACAAGTACTTTCACCAGCGTTTTCCTCCTGTCATAAATTGCGCAAGTATGGCTCGCTTCAGGCGCGGCCTCTAGTTCAACGCTTCACACCCTGGCTGTCAAGCGTGCACAGACCGTTAGGCCGGGCTATCTGCCCCGACCTGTCCAACTCAGGAAATCGGATGACCAAGACGGCTGGAGAGTTCTTTCCCCGCCTGGATGGCCAGAGGGACCAACTCTTGTTCAAGCCGCTCCAGCCCAATCCGATAGGCAGGGCCGCTGACCGCTAGGCTCCCGACGACCGTCCGGGTGTAATCTCTGATCGGTACGGCCACCGTTCGCACATCGGTCAGGTGCTCACCGTTTTCAAGCGCATAGCCTTTCTGTGCCACCTCGTTGAGTTGGGCTTCGAGCAACGTGCGGTCGGTAATGGTTCGCTCGGTATGCGTCTGGAGCGAATCGAGCAGTGCACGTTGTGCATCTTCTCTGGTCTCAAAGGCTAAATGGATTTTCCCCGCAGCCGTACAGTGCAGTGGCAGGCTCTCCCCAATATGCGAGACAATGCGAACGGCTTGGTCGGGTTCAACCATGTCAACCGGCACAACTTTTCCCTGCCGCATAACGGTCACATAGGCCGTCTCACGACAGGACTGGACAACCTCACCCAGAACCGGCTTGGCTTGTTGCAACAGCCCCATGTGTTGGATATAGGTCTGCCCGAGTTGCAAGCACTTTGTGCCCAGACGATAGTTTTCAGTCGAACGGTTCTGTTCGATATAGCCGCGTGATTCCAATGTTGCTAGGATTCGGAAGACATTGTTTTTGTGAAGGGTGAGCCGTTTGCTCAGTTCGGTCACACCGAGCTCCGCATCGGTATGGAATTGCTCAAGAACATCAAGGGCATGGGCGACCGCTTGGATAATATAATTGCTTTTTTCTCGTCGCACCACGGTATCTCCTTAGCCGGAAACGCGAACGGTTTTCTAATGGAAAAACTGTTCTAATTTAAACCCCATTCGGTTGTCAACAGAGTTATAAAATTGTTTTGCAGGGATTTTCGACGTGAGCGCAGCGTCTTCCTTCACGATTCTCAACCCGAACGGCACCTTTCCGGTGGTGCTCACTTGTGAACACGCGTCCTACGCGCTCCCGCCCGAATACGGGACGCTCGGAATTCCTGCCGACGAGTTGCGGCGACATATCGGCTGGGACATCGGTGCGCGAGCGGTTGTCCAAGAGATCATTCAACATATTGATTCCACGGCTATTTTATCGCAATACTCACGCCTCTTGATTGACTGCAACCGTGACCTGTCAGACGACGACCTCATTATTCCCGAGAGCGATGGCACGCGCGTTCCTGCCAATATGCATCTGACCGAGGCAGAGCAACGGCGGCGTATCAGGCAATTCTATCAGCCCTATCATGCGGCTATTGACCACGCGCTGGCGCAAAAAATACCAGCGCCTGTTCTTCTGCTCAGTGTTCACAGCTTTACTCCGGTCCTCGGTGAGAAAAAAAGATCGTTTGATTTGGGCATTTTATTTGACCGCTACGAAGACCTCGCTCGGGAGTTTGGACAAGGGCTGAGCCATGCCGGCTATCGGGTGCGCTCTAACGAGCCCTACTCTGGTTATGAGGGTCTTATCTTCAGCGCCCGGAGTCATGGCGAGCGTCATAATCTTGTCTATCTCGAAATCGAAATCAATAACGGCTTGTTGCTGGACAGGACGAATATTGCCGCAATGGGTCAAAAGCTGAGCCAGGTGCTCACGGCCGTGTTTCCTTCACGCTGAAAACACCCCAAAGAATAAACGTATCCTCCAATCAGATAAAAAAGCTGGACACGTTTACTCTTTGCCAACAGACGGTCAAACGTACCGTACGGAAAGGAGAACCCCCATGCGTATTATTCTCATCGGTCAAGCCGCGTTTGCGGAGAAAACACTCGATAAGCTCAGAGATAAGGGCGAGGACGTCCTGGCGGTGTTCTGCCCGCCGGATAGAGTCGAGGGAAAGTTTGATCCGGTCAAGAAGCGGGCAGGGGAACTCGATATTCCCGTGTATCAACACCGCTCCATGAAGGGCCCTGAGGTCCTGGAACAATTTCAAGCACTCGACGCTGATCTTGCAGTGTTGGCATTTGTGACCCAAATTGTCCCGCCCCCAGTGTTTGGCGCGCCCAAACTCGGCAGTATTTGTTTTCACCCTTCGCTTTTACCCAAGTATCGCGGCGGGAGTGCGATTAACTGGACCCTGATCAATGGTGAGAAAAAGACCGGCATCTCCTGGTTCTGGGTAGACGAGGGCATTGATACCGGTCCGATACTGATTCAAAAAGAAGTCGAGATCGGCCCAGAGGATACAACCGGAACCCTGTACTTCAATAAGCTCTTCCCGCTCGGTATTGAGGCTGCTGGTGAAGCGATCGATCTGATCCACGCTGGCAGTCCGCCACGTATTGTCCAAGACGAATCCCAAGCCAATTACGATCCGTTGTGTCGGGATGAACACTCCGGCATTGACTGGTCCCAGCCAGCGCAAGCCGTCTTCGATCATATACGCGGCTGCGACCCGCAGCCCGGCGCATCGACACTCTGGCAGGGGCAGAAAATTCGCCTGTATGACTGTCGCCTGCAGCCTACCGGTGGGCCGGCGACACCGGGACAAGTGGTCGCTCTTGGGGACGGGACTGTCAGTATTGCCCTGAACGGTGGCACGGTCGTAGCCAAGAAATTGCGTGGTGAGCAGGGCAAAATCGCCGCCGATGAACTCGCCGGGCATATTGGACTTGAGGTCGGGTCCCAACTCGGCTGAGAGCCATGTCAGTGCGTAGGGGCAACGCGGCTTGCCCCTACGGATTCACGAGAATACGTGTACGCGCACACGGTCCTCGTCTTTCCCCATCTACTCTGCTTCGATGGGCTCAAGCTCGACCAGAACCTGACCAAGTTCGACGAGGTCTCCGTCGGCCACATGGATGCTCGCCACACGGGCATGCCCCTCGGCAGCCAGGGCATTCTCCATTTTCATCGCTTCGAGCAGCACGAGGGTTTGACCGTCTTCGACGACCTCGCCTGTGACGACTTTGACGTCGAGAATTTTACCCGGCATAGGAGAGCGGATCTCAGGCTCAAAGCTCCCGCTCGTCCCCCGCTGACGGGCGCGGGCGTGTCTGGGAGGAGTGTGATTGAATTCGTAGGTCCGGCCCTCGATGGATATCAGGCTGCGGTCGCCATCCCGGACCACATAGGCATGAAGAGGATGACCATCAACGAGGAAGGTGATCGTATCATCCCGAATAGCGGCCACGTGTGCCGGTTGCTGAGCCTGTCCGTTCCAGACCAAGTCGTATACATCGTCACTATCGCCGTGTTGGTTATATTCCAGCGCCAGTTCTTCACCCTCAACATAGAGTAAGGTCTTCATTTCAGAATACTTCGGGTATCAGGAACCGAGGCGCCAGCCGCCAAGCTGTCGCCACGGTGTGGGGGGGTCCTGCGCGGGCAAAGAAGTCTGTCCATCACCGTTTCGATGTGGATCACGGTGCAGGCTTGCGGCCAACGCGGCCGCAAGCCTATGCGGCTGCTCTCCAGGTTGCCAGTTCGGAAAATGCTCGGGCAAAAAGCCGGTGTGGGTATCGCCTGCGGCAAAGGCAGGGTGGTCCACGAGATCAATCAAAAAAGGCAGATTAGTCGTGAGGCCCAGAATGGCCGTTTGACGAAGTGCCCCAGCCATGCGTCTCCGGGCTTGCTCACGATCCGCTCCCCAGGTCGAAATCTTGGCAATCATGGGATCGTAATATATCGGCACCTCGGTCTGCGACTCGACCCCGGAATCAACCCGTACCCCCGGCCCTTGGGGCGCATGCCAGGCCAGTATATGGCCGGGCGACGGCAGGAACCCGTGCGCGGCGTCTTCCGCATACAAACGGCACTCAAGGGCGTGGCCGTTGCGGCGGATATCGTCTTGCTGGAAGCCCAGCGCTTCCCCGGCGGCAATCCGGATTTGTTCATGCACCAGATCCAGACCGGTAATCCACTCGGTGATCGGATGCTCAACCTGGAGGCGCGCGTTGACTTCAAGGAAATAGAAATTCCCGTCGTTGTCGAGGATGAACTCTACGGTTCCGGCATTGTCGTAGCCCGCTGCCCTGGCCACGGTCAGCGCGGCCCGCGTCATCTCCCGGCGCAGGGACTCGGACACGGCGGGCGAGGGGGTCTCTTCGACTATTTTCTGATAGCGGCGCTGGATGGAGCACTCCCGTTCACCGAGATGGACGATATTGCCGGCCGTGTCACCAAGAATCTGGACTTCTACATGGTGTGGGCGTTCGAGAAAACGCTCGACATACACCGTGCCTTCGGCAAAGGCCGCTGCAGCTTCGCGCTGCGCTGCGGACAAGGCCTCAACCAACTCGGCTTCCTCACGCACAATGCGCATCCCCTTACCGCCTCCACCCGCCGCGGCTTTAATCAGCAGGGGGTAGCCGAGTGATGCGACTTGCGCACGCACGGCCTCGGGGTCGGTCGCCAGGTCTTCAAGCGCGGGGATCACCGGCACGCCGAGTTGGGCCACTGTCCGGCGCGCAACAATCTTGTTTCCGACCGCGGACAGGGCATCCGGAGCCGGACCGATAAAGGTCAGGCCGGCATCAGCCACGGCCCGAGCAAAGGTCGCATTCTCCGATAAAAAGCCATAGCCAGGATGGATCGCGTCGGCTCCGGTCCGGCGGGCCGCAGCCAGTATGGACTCCCCGTGCAGATAGCTCTCGCTTGCCTGAGCCAGCCCCACACATACGGCCTCGTCCGCCGCATACAGATGGGGTGAAGAACGGTCGGCCTCTGAGTACACAGCCACTGTCGCAATACCCATTTCGCGACAGGTTCGGGCGATACGAGTGGCGATCTCACCTCGGTTCGCAATGAGAATCTTCGAAAACACAGCGGTCCAGATGCCTTCTCAATGCTGTCAGGGCGCAGGGGCCTGCACCGGACAGACCATTAGACGCTTACGCCTTTTTCCTCGGCATGGATCTTTTGATACTTGCGGTAATCATATCCGGTTGCCATCGTGAGGAGCATCTGGTCCATCCCACCGCTCCGCTCCCGGCGGAGGATTCTGAGGCGGTTGAAGAATTCCCGATAATCCTTATTCACCCGTCGTTTTTCATCCATGTGGCGGAAGAAAAAATCGCGCAGACGGGTAAGGGTAAAGCGGAAGGCGGAAAAGCGGAGTTCATTCGGAAAGGCGTCCCACTCGGACAGTGAAAGCGTGCGCTCCGACTGATAGCCATCAAGGAGGGCGTTGAACCGGCCAATATGGTAGCGCTCCTCGTAATAGCACAGGGCGTTTACGGCAGTTGCCAGGTCAGCAATGAACTTTCCAAAACAGGCCGCTTCAAAGTCGAGCACCCCAACGACTCTCCCACCACGAAACAGGACGTTATCAGGAAAGAGGTCTCCGTGGATCATGCCTTTTGGGAGCTTTTCCTCGCGATATTCTTCCTGATGCGCGATTTCGTCATCCAGGATGTGACCGAGATGCTTCAGATGGACCGCAATACGTCCGCGCAGGTTTTGATGGATGCCGCGGACGCGATCAAAAGCAAACCGGTTTCTGATCGGGGTCTCATATGCCTGGCCCATGAGATGGAGCCGGGCCAGGGTCTGTCCTATTTTTTCTATATGCACATTGGTGAGCGTTGCTGCCGAGAATTCCTTGCCGGACAGATGACGGTAGAGTGAGACCGCCTTCTTGTCGTAGTGCTGGAGATAGGAACCATTTTTATCGGCCATCGGCCGTGGGCATGGAAAGCCTTGTTGACGTAAAAAGATCAGGAAGTCGATTTCGCGCTGCGCATCGCTCGCGTCTTTGACCTCATCAATCCGCAGAACGAATTTCCCCTTAGCGGACTCAAGGAAATAATGGGTGTTTACCGACCCGGCAGAAATGCCTTGAACGGTTGACAAGCGCCCTAATCCATAGTCTTTGACAAGACGATTCACTGCTTTGCGGTCGAGGACGGTGTAGACAGCCATGCAGACTTCTTCGGACATAGACCTCAACCTTTTCCCCTCCACCCTCATACTGTCCAGACATACAGTCATACTACTGACGGTTGGGTTTTGTCAAGAAAAACTGACTGAATGTCCATTCAGGACACGAGGGGTGGGGGTTCTTATGACACCGTTTGGATTTGCGGGAGCTGAATATCTGTCCCCGTCCTCCCCGTTTCCAGTTGACGGATAACGGTGAGGCTGGCCTCAGACAGCAGGCTGATCCGGAGGCCGGCATATAATGGCGGATATGTCCGTAGAGTCTGGCAACCACGCGTGAGAAGTTTGAGGGCGCCTTGATACTGGGCGCTGGAAAGCTTGAGGTAACCGGCGGCCAACTGCACAAGCCCCTGGACAAAACGTTTCTCTTCGCCAACCGTCTCATTCCAGACAGCTTCCCAGATTTCATGCGCGGTAAGGAAACGGCCCGCGTTAAAAGCCGCCACTCCGCGTAACAACAGGAGCCGAGACATACTCTACTCGCTGTCCTGTTTGCCGTGGCACTCTTCAGCGCCGGGAGGATACACAAGCGCAATTTTCATATCCATCACGTTTGTGCCCGTTGAGCCTGGACGAAACAAGTCACCGAGAGCAGAAAAGAAGGTATAAGTGTCATTATTACGCAGGAATTGAACGGGGTCGAGATTTTTACGACGCGCTCGATCCAGCGTCCGGCCGTCCACAAAGGCTCCGGCAGCGTTGGTCGGACCATCTATGCCGTCCGTTCCCGCACTCAGCAGGCTCCACCCGGCTTCTCCGGCGAGTTCCTGGGCGACAGCCAGCGCAAACTCCTGATTGCGCCCTCCTTTCCCTGTGCCTCGGACCTGTACCGTTGTCTCGCCACCAGCCAGCAGACACGTCGGGCCAGAACAGTGCTGACGAACGGCACGCAGAGTTTGGGCAAAATCATGTCCGGCCACGAGTGAGTCACCGGCGAGAGGCTGAGCAATCAGGTGAGAGCGTAGCCCTCGGTGCGCGGCAGCCTCGCGGACAGCCTGCAACGCCAGATGATTCGACCCAATCAGCATATTGTGGACGCGAGAGAAGAGCGAGTCTCCGGGTTTTGGCGTCTCAGGTATGCTCCCGCGGACGCCTTGCTGCAGGTGCGTGCACACGGACTGGGGGAGCCGCGGTGCGATGCCGTACTGCTCCACCACCCGCCACGCGTCCATAAACGTCGTTGGATCAGCGACGGTCGGGCCTGAGCCGATCACGCTCAGATCGTCACCAATCACGTCCGACAGAATCAGACTGACCACAGTCGCGGGCTGCGCGTGGTGTGCGAGCCAGCCGCCTTTTACCTGGGATACATGTTTGCGCACGGTGTTCAGCGCCAGGATGTCCGCCCCGCATTCCAATAAAACAGCATTGGTGGCGGTCTTGTCTGCAAGCGTCAGCCCGACCGCGGGACGTACCAGCAGACTGGAGGCCCCGCCGGTCAGACACACCAGGACGAGGTCGTGGGGTTGGACCTGAGAGAGGCTCTCCACAAGCACTTGGGTCGCGTACTCACTGCCCGGTCCGGGCAATGGATGCTCTCCTTGCACAACCCGCACTCCAGGCAGAAACAGGTCAGAGACCGCTTGCTCGCTCGGAATGATAATACAGCCGCCTATTCTCCTCTGGCCCAGCGCAGGCATCAGCGCCTGGGCCATGCTACCCGCCCCCTTACCTGCCCCAATCAGGAAGAGGCGACCCGTCAACGCGAGCGTCAACGCGTCAACAGTCTCGAAGAGGGAACGTGTCCTCTTATCATCTAAAAAAGCTGGACACGTTTCCTCTTTGTCCCGTGGCTGGACGATCAGCCGCTCATTTTCAATCGTAACGGTCTGTGGAATGAGATGGCGCGGATGGACCGCATCAACGGCCGTCCGAAAAAGCGCAGTGAGCAGCGTGTATCGGTCGTCGGGTCGCATCTCAGCACAGCAGGCCGACAGATGGGGCGCATTGCGCAGGCAATCAGAATAGGCCGAGGAAAAGGGTGGAACTGAGCTTAGCTGTCGTCAAGATCAACCAGGTTGGACCGGCCGAATCCACCCCCGTCATCAATACGGCGTTGAAAGCGCGCTTCCTTTTCGCGTTCCTCTTGGCAGGCAACACACAATCGGGTGAACGGCAAGGCTTCGAGACGGGCTTGGGCGATCTCCTCTTCGCAGTCTTCACAAATGCCGTATTCACCGTCTTCGATCCGCTCCAGTGCGTTTTCTATGGCTTGCAGCTTATCCCGATCGCGGTCACTCAAGATCAGATGGATTTCCCGGTCGCGCTCCTCACTGGCGAGGTCATAGGTATCCATCCCCTCGTCCAGCGCACTCTCTTTACCCTCTCGGATTTCTTCGTCGAGCTGCAGCAGGATTTGCTGTTTTTGTCCGCCGAGCGTCGTCCGCATTTTTTTGAGGAACGCTTTTCTCATGACACCTTCTCCAAAGAACAAATGTATCCGGCTTTTTCACCACGGTCGAGATAAAAAGGACGGACACCTTAGGGAGAAGCGGCGTCCAAGTCAAGAGCTGTATGCGGTTGGAGCGGCTGTTCGGAAAGACACAAAGCTTGCAGGTCGTAGCCGGACGCCCCGGTAAGCCGGGCGCGGATCATGTCACCGCTGTCAGCCTGGCACTGTTCCAGGAAGACGGTGCCGTCGATATCCGGAGCCTGGCCCTGCGTCCGTCCCCACCAGCGGCCGTGATCGTCCTGGCCACAGACGAGTACCGATCGTTCCTCACCCACCAGTGCCATATTTTTTTTACGCACGACCTCGGCCTGGCAGGCCATCAACTTGTGCCAGCGGTCTTCTTTGAGCTCTGCGCTGACCTGGTCGGCCATCGTGCCAGCGGCCGTCCCTTCCTCCTGGGAATAGCGAAACACCCCCACGTGGTCGAGCGCCGCTTCGGTCACGAAATCACACAGTTGTTGGAAATCGTCCTCTTGCTCACCGGGAAAGCCAACAATAAAGGACGAGCGTACGACCACGCCGGGAATAGCGGCCCGAATCCGGCCCAATATGCGTCGAATGCCATCCCCGCTTTTCTCGCGCTTCATCCGCCTCAACATCCGGTCGCTGATGTGCTGGAGCGGCATATCAATATACGGGCACACCTGTTCTTCTTCAGCAATGAAACGCAGCAGGGTTTCATCAAGATAATTCGGATAGCAATACAGCAGCCGAATCCAGTCCAGGCCCTCCACGCGCACAAGGGACTTGAGCAGAGCGAGCAGGGTCGTCCCATCGCGGCGCTCTCGTCCGTAGGCGGTCAGGTCCTGTGCAATAAGATTGATTTCCCTTACCCCTTGCGCAACCAGTCCGGCGGCTTCCGCCACGAGAGAGGCGATCGGCCGACTTTCCTGTAAGCCGCGAATTTTCGGAATAATACAAAAGGCGCATTTATGATTGCAGCCCTCGGCAACCTTGAGATAGGCCGAGTAAAAATGGGTGGTCGGGATACGCGGAACGGTATGGTCCGGCAGAACGTGGGCAGCCCCCAGATACAGGGCGGGACCAGAAGAGGGAACGTGTCCGGCTTTTTTGGACGATTGGAGGATACGTTCCCTCTTTTCGAGCGCGCGCCGCTTCTGTTCCAATATCTGAGTGATCCGCAGAAACTCTCCCGTTCCCACAAAAACGTCAACTTCGGGCAATACTTCGCGCAACTCCCGGCCGTAGCGCTGGGCTAAACAACCGGTCACGATGAGCTGCTTCTGGGCCGCTGTCTCCTTATAGGCCGCCAGGTCCAAGATCGTCTCAATCGACTCTTCCTTGGCCTCATCAATAAAGCTGCACGTATTGACCATCAGGACCCCGGCCTGTTCCGGATCGAGGCTCAGCGTGTAGCCCGCATCCGCCAGCAGGCCAAGCATGACCTCGCCGTCCACGAGATTTTTGGGACAACCCAGATTCACCAGATACACGGACTTGTCCGGGCCGGACCGGGCCTTATTCATCATCTTTGCGGTCCTTACGCTGCTGCAAAAAACGCTGGAGTTCTTCGGCCATATCTTTGCCGTTGGCATGCCCATTGCCGTTGCCGTGTCCGTTACCGGCTTTGTCCTGGGCAGCGCTCTCCGGTTCCGGCCCCTCTTCCTGCTCCTGCTCTTCCAGCCGTTTGACATACGCGGCCAGGTTGGGATTGTCGGCAATCGCCTTTGCGACCTGGGCGTCAAACTCCGCCGCGCCCGTCACCAACTCGGTGGTATCCAGGGCGATGTGGAGAAAGGATTCGAGACGGCTGACCAGGGCGAGGGCGGCCTTGGGGTTTGGCGCCGCGGAAATATAGTGCGGCACGTTGGCCCAGAAACTGATGGAGGTCAGTCCCGCCTGACGGCAAGCATCATTCAGCACCCCGACAATGCCGGTTGGCCCCTCGTAGCGGGACGGGGTGAGCTGGAGTTGGGTCGCAATATCGGGGTCGCTACTGAAGCCGACCACGCGTACCGGTCTGGAGTAAGCAACATCGGCCAAGAGCGCACCCAGGGTAATAACCAGGCCTACCCCACACTGCTTGGCAACATCCAGGCAGGCCGCCGAATACGCCTTCCAGCGCAGATTCGGCTCAATGCCCAGCCCGAGGACCATGTCGCGTTTGAGCGACGCGGTGTTGCTCGCAAAGAACTCGTTTGCCGGCCAGCGAATCTCCCGGTAGAGCCCGTCTCGCAGGCGCACCTGGGGCCGGACCTCGCTGAAATTATAGAATTCTTCAGGATCGATCGTGGCGAAACGCTGGGCCTGGAGTCGTTTGATAAGGAATTGCGTGGCGTGTGTCGCCGCACTGCCGGCATCGTTCCAGCCGGCAAAGGCCACAATCAGGACGGGGTCGTTCAGTTCCGGAATTCGTTCAATTGTCAATGCGTTCATGGTTTCCCCCTAGAGACGAGAGATAGAGAGCACGGGCCATTTCCCCTATCTCCCCTCTCCATACTCCAGCGTCGCAGGAGTGTACCTGCTTCCCGGATGATTGCCAAGAGATTGTGCTGGCCTCGTGACCCGGTTCACGGACCCGAGAACGGTCGAAACCGTTACTCGGCTGCCGTCGATTGCTGGAGCAGATAGGCTTCAATAAACTGATCGATATCGCCATCCAGAACGGCGTCGGTGTTCCCGACCTCCACGCCGGTGCGATGGTCTTTGACCATCCGGTAGGGATGGAGGACATAGGAGCGAATCTGACTCCCCCAGGCAATATCCTTTTTACTTTTATGCAGACCCTCCATCTTCTCCTTTTGTTTCTCCATCTCCAACTCGTATAAACGGGCGCGGAGAATTTTCATCGCCATGGTTCGATTCCGATGTTGGGAACGTTCGTTCTGACACGCGACTACGATCCCACTTGGGAGGTGGGTCAGACGGATCGCTGAGTCGGTTTTGTTGACGTGCTGCCCCCCGGCTCCACTGGCGCGGTAGGTATCGACTCGCAAATCTTCGGGCCGGATATCGACTTCAACAGTCTCATCAATATCCGGATAGACAAAGACAGACGCAAAGGAGGTATGCCGCCGAGCATTGGCGTCAAACGGTGAAATCCGCACCAGCCGATGAATGCCCGCCTCTGCCTGCAGATAGCCGTAGGCGTAGGTCCCCTCAACAGTAAAGGTTGCACTCTTTACTCCACCGCCTTCACCGAGCAGGTGTTCGGCCATCTCTACGGTATAGCTGCGGCGTTCTGCCCAGCGCAGATACAGGCGGAGGAGCATATCGGCCCAGTCTTGGGCCTCAAGGCCACCGGCACCAGGGTGGAGGCTGACAATCGCGCTCTGCGCGTCGTGTTCTCCGCCCAGCATCCGCTGCAATTCGGCCCGGCTCACCGCTGCCTCAAGCTCGGGAACCGCCCGTTCTACTTCTTCAACCGCCTCGGCGTCACCAGCTTCGGCCAGTTCCAGAAAGATCAACGCGTCAGAGGCGGCCTGCGTCTGCTTTTTCCATTCCGTCACCGTGTCGAGTAGGTTTGCTCGCTCCTTGAGGATGGCCTGCGCCTTCTCCTGATCTTGCCAGAATCCGTCGGCCAGCGTGTGTTCTTCCAGTACGGTGGCCCGGGCTTCTTTATCCGGGATGTCAAAGATGCCTCCCAAGACTCTCAATACGTGCGCTCAGATCGTGTAGTTTTTCTCCGATTTCCGCGAGCATCTCCGCCTCCTCCGGTTCGCTTGATGAATAATACGGTTATCCCTGCGTAGCTCAACATAACGAGAGTCCCCGCGACGCACAACGTCACAAACCAATCACCGTACCGGGTGTAGAAAGAAGTCACGTGGGGCCAGGCAAGCTGATCGGCAATAAAGGTGGTCTCCAGGAGCGCTGTTTGGGCCTGAATCTGTCCATCGATATTCACGATGGCCGAAATCCCGGTATTCGCGGACCGCACCAGGGGCACTCGATTCTCGACGGCCCGCATGGCCTCCATTGCCTGATGTTGATAGGGCGCCGAGGTCTCTCCGAACCAGGCATCGTTGGTCACATTGATCAGTAGCCGCGCGCCGTTATGAACGAAGCGACGCGCCAGGTCAGGAAACACGCCCTCATAGCAGATAAGCACCCCAAAGGTCTCAAAAGAGTCATCGTCCCCAGCTTCGTCGTCCGCGTGGAGGTCGCGTTGACGCTTTAAGGGAAGAGAAAAAACGGTCGGCGTCGTCCCTGGCGCAAAGTCGCCTATCCCTTCCACGAACTTATCCAGGAAGAAGAGCACGCTGTCTTGAAAAGGGATATATTCGCCAAAGGGGGTGAGGATCATCTTGTCGTAATGCCCCAGGATCGTCGTGTCCGGGGACAGGAGATAGGCCCGGTTGAACAGCGTGAGATCCGTCTTATCGGTTCGAAAGGCAGGACTGCCAAACAGAATAGGGGTCTTGGTGTCCTGGGCGAGGTCCAGCAGCCGGCCGCGATAGGTCACATCGGATTGAAAGAAAAAGGGTACTGCTGCCTCCGGCCAAATAACGAGGTCAACGGTTTGCTGTGTTATCTGGCGCGTGAGCTGCTCATAGCGAGCCAGGGTCAGCTCTTGATAATCGGGGTCCCATTTTTGATCCTGGGCAATATTCCCCTGGGCGATCCCGACGTTCAGCGTATGGGCCGTGGGCAGCGCGGCCAACTGGCTGCGACGCCAGTTTCCCCAGCCCCACAGTCCGGTGATAATCAGGAGCAGGACCAGCAGCAAGCGACCGCGGCCCGGACGGGAAAAAGCGAGAAAGAGAACGATATTGCCAAAGATCACCAGCGCCGACAGCCCGTAGACGCCGGTGTATTCGACAAACTGAATCAGGTTGAGGAAGTTGTACTGCGAATAGCCCAGACTGACCCAGGGAAACCCAATAAAAAAGAATGAGCGGACCCACTCCAGGGCAACCCAGAGCATCGGTCCAAACACCAGCAGCGACCAACCGCTGCTGTGCGGTCCGCTCTGGTGATAGACGCTCAGACCGGCAGCAAAGACACCGGTGTAAGCCGACAGAATGGTGCACGCCAGGAGCAGCGGACCGACGGCAATAATATGAGGGATATTGCTGTACAGGCCAATCGTATCGACGATCCAATACAGCGTACACAGATAGAATCCCATACCGGCAAGCCAGCCCAGGCCGAAAGCCCGGCGCAGCGTCTGCCCCTGCGTCAGCCAGAGCAGCGGGATAAAAGCCACCCAGGCCAGGATATTCCAATCGACTTTCGGGAAGGCCAGGGCAAGCAGAACACCACTCACGCCGGCGAGCAGAACGGGCCACACACGCTGCATAGATATCGCAGCCTAGCCTGCCTCTCCCAGCCTGGAAAGGCCAACCGCTCTCCTCATTATTCCAGCATGGGCCCAGACTCAGCATCTTTCAGCGGCCGACATACAAGGATCAGCCGTGTTGCACCCCTTCCGCTTCAGCAGCCAGTCGAAGCTTCCGGTCCAGCGTCGCAAGGGGCCGCCGTTCGCGGATCGCAAGTTCAAGATAGAGCGAGTCGTACACGGTGAGACGGTGCTCTCGGGCCAATCGCAGTACCAGGGCGCTTTCTGGAGAGTAATCCAGGCGGACATCCAACGCGCTGATTTCCGCCTGGGCCGTAGCGGTTCCCGCCACCGTCAGGCGGCCCCGGCGTTCGCTCATCACGAGCACATTGCGTACCTCTGCCCACCAGAGATCTGGCGCCACCGCCCCTGAAGCAACAACCCTGTCAAGGACGGCGTCGGCTTCCGGCGAGCCCTCATCCCCGAGCAACCAAGCCACAGCAACCGAGCAATCCAGCACCAAGGCGCTCAAGGCCTGCCCTCGTCACGCATCTGGAGTATTTCATCAATCGGGGCCCCTCCGAATTGTTCGCGCAGCTTTCGGATGTTCTTGGCAGCCTCAGCGGCCCGGTAATGGTCCGGCGCCTCGGGCGGCACTAACCGAGCCACGGGACGCCCACGTTTGGTAATAGTGATAGTCTCACCTTGCGCAACCGCATCGAGAAGAGCCGAGAGATTCGTTTTTGCCTCGAACGCGCCGACCTTCCGCATCCCATATCTCCTTGAAAAGAACTAGTTTATTATCTGGTTGGATTTCGCATTGTCAAGTTCCGGGAATAGATGGAAGCCCCCTGCTCTGCAACGACTCGCGGTCAGTTCGAGCCTTGGGAGTCAGCGAAACTTTGACTGCTCGACAAGAGTGGCAACAGCAGCCTAGCCTGACTCTCCCAGCCTGGAAAGGCCGCACCGGCCTCCTCATTATTCCAGCAGAAGCCGGACATGTCCTGATGCAGGGTGGTACGAATGACAGGAGCCAGGAAAGGAGCGCGTTTTATGGTCGCCCAGGGGCACTGTAACCCCTGGAGAGGGAAAGGGGGGAAAAGGGAAGGAAAGCCTGAAGCCGAACAGCCATTTGACAGCTTCCACAATGGCCTCCCGAGCAGCTTCTTTGGACAAGTACCACTCCATCGGTCAAGCTGTACCAGTGGGGGTGAAAGTGTACCAGCACCAGCCATTTAAGAGGGTCGGCATACCCGCCCTCTGCTTTTTGATGTATCGTGGGGGGACTTTCGACCGGACGAGAAGGACGAACATGAGACGACAACATCACGGTGGACAGAATGCGCGTGACTGGCGGCGCAAGGTAGCAGCGGCAGCACTTAGACAGAAAGAAAGTGTCTTCACCTATAAATTCGGGCTGAGCGTCAATGACGGCGATTTCGACTTCGACGCGGCTGCCCGGACATACGACATTACTGAAGGTATTGAACGGGGGAGCTTAATCGGCTTGGTATGCGCAGTCCATCTGTCCGGGTTCCGTCTGTTTTCCAAGGTCGCGGAGACGCGCCAATTCCTGAACCGGAGCCGCTATCCCGAAAACGAATTTGCCCAAGCGCTTGCCGCCCACACCGAAATCGAAAATCCCAGCGTGACAGTCCAGTCGATTGAAAGCGTTTTCGTCACACCCCCACGAAAGCAAGATGGCGTCGCGCGTCTGTGGTCGGCTGACGAACTTGCCAAGCGACTGTTTCAAACCTGGAATAATCGTTCGCCAAGGGAAGGTGAGAGGAATCACCCGGAACTACTTCTGGCCCAGGGTATCGCTCGTGCAGTGACCAAAGCGTTTTCCGGGTGGAAGGAACTCGCTGACAACGCGGTCCATGCCCTGACTTGCGCCGACAATTATTTAGCGACTCTCGGAAACCGCTTTCCGAAGCTCAGCGACCTGCCGCCCCTCACCGCAGGCAGCACCCAGACCGGTACGCTCGCCTTTGATCCAGAATCGCCGTTTCTCAACATGACCGGCAACGAAGATATCTGGCTGCATCAGGTCGTTGCGGTCTGTGCTGGCAGACTGAAACGGTACATGCCTGAAATCGATCCATCCTCGCGCAAATTTGCCTCCCGTCTCACTGACAGTATCGTGAGCAGTCAGAATAATGGTTTGTCCTGGTTGTTCGGCAACGGCCTGCGTTTCCTTCGACAATCGAGTATCGCGCAGATTGCTGAAACCCTCTCTGTCTCACAGAACGAGCACCGCCGGGTTGAACAACTAAAAGAGTTCGCGGACGCGATTCCTGTTAATCCCTTTTTCGCCACCGATGGCTACGCAGAGTTTCGCGGGTCGGTCGGTGGCAAGATATCCTCATGGGTTTCAAACTACTGGAAGCGTATTTGTGAACTGACCGTGCTGCATTCTCAGCCACCTGACATTACCATCCCTGAAGGACTGTTGGCCTCCGAGAACGCTACCCTGTTTTCGGGTCAGCACACTGCTGCCGCCGGCCTAGTGGCTCTCTCCGCACGGCTTCCCTCACAAGTCAGGGACGCGGGTAAGGCGCTCTTCGTCTTGAGCGGGGACGGTGTTCCCCGCGCGGATGACATAGCCACGGTAGAGGATGTCGCCGGCGAATTAGCCGAACTCACGGGCCAACTCGCCATGCTCGACAATCGTATTCAACAAGAAATAGAACGCGCCCAAGATGCAAACGACGAAGGGCGAGTGGGAAGCCTCGCCTCGCTCAGACCCAATCCCACCAAGGAACTGAAAGAGCCGCCAAAACTGAATAGGATATCCGGCGGAACTGCTGATGCCGCCGGCGAACTAGCACGTCTGGAAACCAGTCTGAACGACCTCATACGGGCACGTCGCGAGCACTTTTATCGGCTCGCAGAATGGACAGGTAACACTGCTTCGCTTGACCCCTTACCCGCTCTGGCTGAACGCGAGCGGAAAGCGCTCACCGACCGAGGTATGGACCCCACGTTGGCGGAGGCGGACGAATACGCGCTACGGCGTCTGCTTCATCGCATTGCTGGCATGGCGCGTCGGCTGTCGCCAAACGAAGCCAAGCGGGTTCGAGAGACCATGACACCGCTCTTTCTCAAAAAGCGAGAAGCGAATCTGTATTTCCATAATCGTGCTGGGGCTCTCTACCGCCACCCTTTCAGCAACTCACGACATCAGCCGTATAGCATCGACCTGAACCGCGCCCGCGCAACCGACTGGCTGGCGTGGCTGGAGGAGCGAGCCAGAGAAATGCTTGGGCTCCTCGGCTCGGGCGCGCCCGCGAATCACGAGTATTTGCGTGATCTTTTGTCCATCGAAACCTTTGTTTTTACGACGCGGCTCAGCGGTCTGCCTGCTCAGGTGCCAGGATACCTGGCAAAACCAAAGAGCGACCTTACCAACATTCCTCCCTTGCTCGCTGCGCAACTCGACGTTGACGAGGTTTCCCGCGATGTTGCCCTGCGCGCCTTCAATCTGTTCAACAGCGCTATCAACGGACTGTCGTTTCGTGCATTCCGCGACAGCTTTATCGTGCGCACGAAATTTCTGCGCCTCGGACACGACGAGTTGTTTTATGTCCCGAAGGCCCGCGCTTGGAAGCCGCCGGCTGACTATCGTTCGGCTAAGGGGAAGATATCCAAAGGCTTGGCGCTCCCCGCGGTCAAGCGAAACGAAGCAGGCTCCATTCTTCCCCGTGAAACCACGCAGGGGTTGAGCAGGGCAAAGTTTCCCGAGGGCTCGCACGCCCTGTTGAGTCAGGCGCCGCATGACTGGTTCGTCGAACTGGACCTTCGCCATGATAAGATGCCACAGTTGGCCGGTTTGCCCGTCAAGATGAATGCAGACGGGCTCAAAGGTTGGCGAGCCCGGAGAAGGCCGACCTTTCGGCTGGCTGGCCCACCTTCCTTCAAGACGTGGCTCGACCGCGCTTTGACAAGCACGGCCGTGAAGCTTGGCGACTATACGCTCATTCTCGACCAATCCTTCAAGCAGTCTTTGCGGGTCGAGGACGGGGAAGTGCGTCTTTCGGCTGAACCAGCAGGGATCAAAGCAGAGATCGCTGTTCCCGTGATTGATGCCCGACCGTTCCCCGAGACTGAAGCCGAAGCGCTGTTTGACAATATCATCGGCATAGACCTTGGCGAACGGCGAATCGGATACGCGGTCTTCTCACTCCCAGCTCTGCTCAAAAGCGGCAACCCGACGCGGGTGAAACCAACCGTAGTCGGCTCTGTCGCAATTCCCGCCTTCAGAAGATTGATGGCCGCAGTGCGACGACATCGCGGTTCACGACAGCCCAACCAGAAAGTGAGCCAAACCTACTCAACAGCCCTTCAACAGTTTCGTGAAAACGTGGTCGGTGATGTGTGCAATCGCATAGATACACTGTGTGAGCGGTATCGTGCCTTTCCGGTACTTGAGAGCTCGGTCGCCAATTTTGAGACAGGCGCTAACCAACTGAAGCTGATCTACGGCACGGTCCTCCGGCGCTACACCTTTTCAAACGTAGATGCCCACAAGTCTGCCCGTAGCGCCTATTGGTATTCGGCGAATAGATGGCAGCATCCCTACCTATTCGTGCGGGAGTGGAACAAGGCGCAACGCACATTTACAGGCTCCGCCAAACCCTTGGCAATCTATCCCGGTGTCACGATTCATCCCGCCGGCACAAGCCAAATCTGTCATCGCTGTGGTCGGAACGCCCTCCGCGCGCTGCGCAACATGCCGGATAGAACAATTAGGGTGGGAAAGGATGGCTTGATAGTTCTAGCGGATAGTACGATCCGGCTACTGGAGCGTGCTGATTATTCAGACCGCGAGCTAAAGACGTTCAAACGCCGCAAGCAACGTCCGCCGCTCAATATGCCTGTCCCAGAGGGAGCACGGCCACGTGACCAACTGGAACGTGTCCTCAGGCGTAATATGCGGCAACAGCCTCAATCCGAAATGTCGCCCGACACCACCCAGGCACGCTTCACCTGCGTGTATACGGACTGCGGGTTCGAGGGCCATGCGGACGAAAACGCCGCGGTCAATATCGGACGCCGGTTCCTTGAACGGATTGACATCGAAGCGTCGAGCAGGACGTGACGGGACTTGACCGCAGCGCGGGAATGAACGACCATGCCCCCCATTCCCTTCCAGGTCCAAAGGACTGATCATCCATACCTCAACCTGGAAGGCGTCCACGCCTCCCCGGACGCCCTTCAAAAAGGGGAGGCACTTCCCCTTCTTCCTATCTGACAGGCATATCTCCGGGTAATCGATAAGAAACCTTCGGAGGCCGCCCGCCCTTTCGTTCGCCTTCGGAAGGGATGACAAGCCGCCGCATGTCACCGGTAAGATACGCCCGTAAAGCCAGCACGTTGCCGTGCAACAGATTTTTACGACGCACGCGCTGCCGTGTCGCGGGAACGTAGACAACTTTCTCTAACTGGTTTTTCAGCATAGATAAGGAGGCCTTTGTCAGCATGTCGGAGTCGCCATCCACACTCTGCGTGCCGCACGCCGCAGCAAGAGCTTCTTCAATCATATACCGGGCAGGCTCCATGAGGTCGTAGACCAGTCCCATGTAGTCGGTTCCCTCATGGAGAAATCCGTGACTGGGCGACAGGCGGTGTATCAACAACCATCGTAAAATGACGCCGGCAAGAAACATGGACCCTGCATCGAGCGCGGCTGCCAACGGCCCCTTCTCCCTGCGAGTTACGTTCGGGTGGCCCAGTTGGCTGAAATATATCCGCCAGTACCTCCGTGATTGTTCAGCCTCCCAGACACGCACCTGCCCGAGGCTGCGCGCCCGTGCGAGCCGTCCATAGACGGCACTCGGTGTGGGAAGCTTATGCTCGACTGCTCGAAAACGTTCACGCACCAAAGTACGCGCAATATAGACGCGTTTCGTCCGGTTTGTCCGGGTAATGATCTGTTTTGTCAGAATATCTTCAGAATCGGCGCGGGGCGCCGGCAGGAAAATCGCGGGTCGCCCGATATTGCGCCGATGGACAAGGAGCGGAACACGTCGAACCGCAAGTTCATCAATGAGCGTGACCGGAATTTGTCCAGACGCACCGTAGAACATAACGCAGTCGAGCTTCGACAAATCGGTATCGACCTCGCCTCCGTTGTACGAGAACCGCCAAGTATTCTTCCTAAGTTTCTCGACCTGAGAGACATAGGGCAACCACAAGGTTGCCTTTCCACCTCGCCTATTCGATTTCCATGTCCAAATTGAATCTGGATGTTGAAATTCATTAATTTCAGTCATAAATAGCCTTTTAAACAAATAGGAAAAGATTTGTAATACAATAAGTTACCTGGTAAAAGACCAGCTTTGAAGGGGAATTAGAGGCAGCCGATTGCAACAGCCACCAGCTTTGAAGGGGAATTAGAGGCTTTTCCCGATGGCCGTAACCAGCTTTGAAGGGGAATTAGAGGTCAATGGCATAAGTTAGGACCAGCTTTGAAGGGGAATTAGAGGTCGGGGCGGTTCGTGTAAGCCAGCTTTGAAGGGGAATTAGAGGTCAGAAGCCTATTAGGAAACCAGCTTTAGACCCACATTGGTATGAGCTGGCGGAGTACGTCTCGACCAGGCCAGACATGAAGACCTGCAAGAAGTTCTGCCTGTTCACAAGGCTGGTGTTGGGTGAGGAAGGTACGGATGGCTTGACGAATCGCGGACGGGCCTGCATGGTTTGCCACAGGTGGCCCCCTTTTCCGCCCCCTGCTCTCAACAGAGGGTGGTATGTAGTTTTCAAGACCCCGGATAAAACCGGGGTCTTGGCGTTTCAGAGACTATATGGGCTCAATTTCAGCACAGCAAGTCAGTTCTGAGACAGGGGTGTGATTCCCATTTGCGCTTCAAGTTTTCTGCGTACTTCACGCGCATCCAGTAACGCTTGTGTGGCCCTGTCAAGTTTGGCCTTAGCTTCTTTGCGGAGTGAAATCATATTGAGCTGTGTACGCAGCATGTCGTTCAGTGCTTCTTGCTGAAAGAGATGTTTTTGCGGGTCTCCGCTGGCTTTGGCTTGGTCCCTGAGTCCCCTCATTTTCTCGACCATAGCCGCTACTTCGTCAATCTTGTAGCAGATGAAATCATACTCGGCCTTTTTGGTCAGGACGAGATGTTCAGCCCGTCCTACCGTATCAACGGCTGTGGCATAGAGTTGTGGATCGGAGTCCTGAGCAAAGCTCTGGGCAGTGGGACAGGCCAGTATTAAGAGACCGAGAAACAGACCGACTATTGTTCGGTGCATACATCCCTCCCGTCAGTTGGGTGGATGCAGCCTAGCTTGACTCTCCCAGCCTGGAAAGGCCGCACCGGCCCCTCATTATTCCAGCAGAAGCCGAAATCCGGTATCTTTCATCGAATTGGTCGAGGTAAGGGAAGGTGCGGATTTCCAGAATTCAGCGCCACCCCAAAACTCAGGATATGAAATTTCGCGGGATATTTCATAAAGATTTTGGCCGAAATCGCGAAAAGTCCAGCTTGTGCAGTCACTTAGGCGTGTTTCACGTTAAATGAAATTTTTTCGGTGTTTCATAAGAATTTCACTTAAAATTCACGCTTAAAGCAGCCCTATTCTGGTTTTGGAACGTGTTTGCGGGGGTTTTACGGGCAGTTTGCGTAGACCAAAAAACTGCCGGGAAGGAGGCTGGCGGTGAAGGCCAGGGCGGGCGTGGTGAGGAGGATTTCCATATTTCACTTTGGATGAAATTTCATGAAAGCTGAAATTTCACGTTTTATGAAATGCCCTCGTAGCCCGCCAGCGTCCGCGAGCACTCTCACAAGCAGATGTGACTATCGTTTATATGTTTCCCTATCCGGTGGAGTTCCCTGCATACCTCACGCAGGGAACAGTGATGCAATGTATCAGCGAGATCCAGGAAGTCGGATATATCGTCCGGTCCTGCGCGATATCAAGCCTCGATTAGGTCGCTTATTTTGCAACGAGAGAAGGCTACGATTGACGTTGTTTCGCCAATGAAGCGGCCGCAAGTTGCTAAGGATGTCCCGTCCTCCTTGAGACTTCGGCTTGATATGATCCATCTCCCATCCGTACAGGGATTTTCTATTGCCGTAGTGATTCCGTTTTATCAATGTGTGGTGCTTATCCATCCGCAAGGCGGCGCGTAACCTTCTTGAAATGGGGATAGCCTTGTCCCACACAGCTTGTCTAACTTTCGGACTGGAGAGGTTCATATTATATTCCCTTTCCGAGCTGTTCTTGGAGCATTATCGATCATCCCAAATCTTATAGGCGGCCATCTTACCTGTCAATGAATCGGAATTGCCTAGTTTAAGGTCTTGAGCGTGTCTGTCACGTCTCGCACACCATCCAGTAACCAGACTCCATCACGCAAATGAAATATGGCGCTATTCGTATGGGCATTGTAGCGAGCATGTTCATTAACAACAGCCCAAGGAATCAGCGCGGCGCGGAGTACCTGATAATCATCCGCGAAGAGAATCCCCGCGAGCATGTCAAACGGACGCTTCTTGAGATTGCGGAGAGCCGAAAGCTGTCGGTCTTTTCTTCGCCGGTGCAGCCAACATCCTTTAATCTGATAGCGTATCCCGTTGCTGTCCTTGGCATCGTAGCCACGCTTTGAATTCGGCTCTTGTTCCCATCCAAATGCAGAACAGAAGAGGTACTCTGCAAAATCGCTAGTGAGGCTGTTAGCGCTCCGTGAGATACCCCGCGCTCGGAGTTCTTCTCCTATCTGCACATGGAGCGCCAACAGTTCTGCAAGCGTCATTTCCCTGAGTTTCATCTATCACCCCTTCAACGCTGGGGCCTAACCGAAAACCGCTTCGCCGTGTTTAAGGTCTTGACTCCGACTCAATGACACGCTGCCGCACCTCAACTTCAACGAGCATGCAGAGGGTTATGAATATGGCGCATCCAGTGAGCAGGAAATCCCCCATAGGTATGAAGATGTAGAACCCAATAAGAATGAGCGGAACCTGATTCCGCTTTGCTGCACGCCATAGTTTTTTCCCTTCCGTCAGTGGCTTCTTTCGTGCCTCTTCCCGTTCCCGATCAAGGCGGCGTTTCTGTGCGTCTATTCGTTGTCTGAAATAATCAGGGCCGGGCCAAAGGAGATACGCAATCGGAAGAAAAAACATAAGCGCCGTGAAACGTTCAGACATCGACTTTTTCTCACCCATCTGGATTAGTTTTTTTCCAGTTCTCAATATTCAATGCTTCTAGTTTATCGAGGAACACCAGAAACACATCTAATTTATCGAGATAATGTGTCCATTTTTCCTGTGATGTGTCTTCCCAAGAATACCGTTTATTCCAGAGGGCTACATCCTTATCGAAATACTCAAGAAATTCTTTCAGTCCCCTTAAACGTATATTTTGAGGCCCTTTAGGGGGTTCTTTAGAGCGAATTAACGCGATGAGTTGAAACGCCGGACATTCCTCTGACGCCTTCTTAAAAAGTGCATTGACTTTTCTTTTCTCTTTGTCTGGTATCTGACTATATAATCCCTTGAGCCGATGTGTATTAGCAAATGACTGACCGACAGAACCCAAAAAAGCTTTGAATCCGAGTTCTAACGCATTTTGTAAATTAAAATGGCTGGCCGTTTTTAGGGACATCCATACCTCGCTGGAGGGCCATCCTTTGTCTCCATAAATAGGAGAGGTAGAATGGGGCGTGACATTCAGAGCGCTAATATGATGCTCCACAAGACGGGCTGCATCCAAGAAGGCTCTCGCATCTCCTACCATTCTACGAAACTCGTCATTTGTTACTGGTTTTGTCTTCTGTTTTCTGGCCATTCTCACTGTCCACCCTGCAACGCCCGACACGCATCCGTATGACAGACATACCGATTCCCTTCATGGTCCGGGATCGTCGGGTCGGCCCGGCCCTGGGATCGACCGAGACCAAAGCAGAGACGAGCAGCAGGGCTACCGTCTGTAGCGCTTCGATATCTCCAGATTGTTTCTTGAGCACTTGAATAATGGCCGGGGTGGCATCACCCATTCCACACCTCCTTTTCTGTTGGGAACGCAATTAGCACTGAGGGGCTTGATGCTCACTCTGAGGGGCGGGCCTTTTCTCTGCGTCAACACCCTCAGAACAGGCAGGCCACTGAAAAGAATCCCAATGGAATCAAGCAGCCAGAGAGTATATCCTCCCAGTCCTTGATTTCTTGCCGTGTGCGTAATATCCCCTGGCACCGTTCACAGGCGTGGCCAGAGAGCGCGTGCCAATTGTAATATCCGCACCGGAGGCATTTCACGGCAGAGATTCCCTCTTACCTTTATTCTCACAGCCCAATCACGTTTTTCACAACTTCTGCTAGCACCTTTGTGAACACCTCGATGCTTGCATTGCCTGCCCGACTTTTTGCCTGTTCCCATACCTTCTCATTCCGGGCATCGGCCAGGAAGTCATGCCCATGCGATGTCAGCCGAAGGAAGGTAAAAAACCGCCCTTCCCCCATGGTTGCATCTATCGTGGTCTCCACAAAACCAGATTCATACATCTGCTGCACGTGCTCAACTAGCTTGCCATCATCCATGGATATCTCTGGAAACCGCTCCCGCAGGGCGAGGGAGATAACATGGGACTCGACAATAGCCTCCTCTTGGTCTTCCGCGACAATCAAGATAGCGCGTATGAGATCCATATCTCGCTTCATGACGTTTTCCCTTTCCTTATGCGGTCCGCTCAATCAAGGTCCGCTCTTTTGAAGAGAATTTTTCTTGCATGTTCTTTTCCCTTGTGGCGTGACATGTGATGGAACTGGCTCTAGGTAGCCTTCGCTCTTGAGCCAGTAGGCATAGCGATTGGTGAGGTCGGGGAAGTGCTCACGATGCAGGACTTCCCCGACTGCCCCTGCCGCCTCGGCGGCGTCCAGGAATCGCTTGATTTTGCTGCCTTCCCGGACACCCCATCCTCCCTCAGCCCGGAGCCTCTGAGCCTCAGGCGTTAAGCGGAAGCGGTCAAACTGCCGTGGGCCGGTCATGGGTTGGCCTTCAAGAAAGACAGCACCATCTCAGTGGTAAAGGCTGCGCCTCTTTCTTTGATTTGCAAGGGAAGGCTAGAATCAACTTGATCTGCGGGAACACCCGTTATTTTTCCAATCTCCTCTTTCAGCGCCAGATCAAAATCGTCTCCCATATCAAGTTTGGATAACAGAACCTTCACGGTGAGATGTAATCCGAGCACTTCTCCTTCGAGCCGTTCAATTCTCTTTGCCTCCGTCATATCAATCCTCCTGCCAGGGTTGATGGTTGGTCACGGGGGCGGGCTGCTATCCCGCCCCCGTGTGCGTTTACTCCTTACTCAAATCCACTAATCATAAAGTTCTGCGCATTCTGATCCCAGATGAGGATGGGATTCGTCCCAGAGCGCGGGAAATCCAACACGGTATATGCCCCCTGTGCGTTCCGCAGAAACTCTCGGCCGAAGGTGGTAACTTTGAACTCAACCGGATCGCCATGTTGCCGCCCATTCACCAGCAGCCGCGCCGTATGCGTGCCAGTGCCTAGGATATTGTAGTTGAACAGGGTGACGAAGCCATTGTTGGCGTCGCCACACTCGCCCCTGGTGTCAGGCCGATCAGTCCCGTAGGCCATCAGATACCGCGTGGCGCCAATCTGGACCTCCACCTGCTTGGCCGCACACACCCAGCCCGATAGGATGCCCACCCCACTCCTGAAGGACCGTAGCCCAGGGTTCTCTAGGAAGCCGACCACAGGCGGCTCATAGTCCGGGTCCACCCCGTAGATGGCTTGCACGCCGGCGATATCGTCGGGTTGGAGCGTATCAATGTTGTCGGCAATCGCATTCATAATCGCCTCCACCTGTTGCCCATAGTCGTCGGGATGGTCGAGGCCGAGCGCATGGCCGAACTCGTGGAGGGCGATGCGCCGGAAGTCGGGACGGTCGTATTGATAGGGACCCGTGTACACATCCCAGGTGAAAGCCGTATTAAATACGACATCGAAATCGGCAATCCGCCCGTTATCCCAGGTCCAACTTGAGGTGAAGGCGAGCGTATCGGGCTGGATGAGTCTCCCACAGTTGCGGGCGGCCCACAGGACCGTGTTGATATTGTCGGCACGGGTACACGACAGCTTGCCGGGACGGCTGGAGTCGAGCAAACGAAACCGGAAGCGACTGCCGGCATCGTTCCATTCTTCAGCCACTTCGCGGGCGACTGCATCCCAGCAGGGTTCATTGGTGGGACAACCGAGGCGCAGGTTGAGGGTGGCGCGTTTCTGCCGCCAGTGCAGCTTGCCATAGGGATTGTTGTCCGTTTGCACCCACCCGTGAGCTTCCCCGACAAGGTGGGGATAGTCCCGGAAGATCAAGAGGATGCCGGCCAGCAGGGAACACACGACGAGAATCCCGACCACGACACACAGCCCGAATCCAATATCCTTGAGTGCCCGTAGGAAGCCATTATCCTCCCACGGGTGGTACGCGAACTCCTGTGTCGCAAGCCACTCCTCCAACTGTTCGATGCCATCCTTCTCCTTGAGCGCCTGATGGTGTCCGTCCTTGTGTTCGCCACTCTTTTGTGACGTATTCACCGCTGTACATCCTTTCCCTGCGGGCGTTGGGGTCTCCAATCCACACCCCGCAGTCTGGTTGTCAGCCCTGGGCAGGTGACGCTGCACGGGGCGTTCTCGGGCTATGATTCTGCTTTTGACGTGTCCGCCTCTCCTTCTTTATTTATGTCAGTATGGATCATGGTAGACTCAGCGATCCGGACATTATCGAAACCATAGGGATTGTTGATACCGAGAAACTGCTCCAGGCGCAGTGCTTGATATCGGCCCGCCCATGGTGGAAGCGATGCCTACGGGGCATCATCCTCCCCCTCCAGCGGTTCTTTCGCTCCCTTATTGATTTACCTGCGGTCTACGATGTCCTGAAACGCCTTTAGGTGGACTTCGTAGTATGGCAGTTCCTCCACCGTGAGGGTTTTCCTCGTCGGGTCGTCCGTCTCGACCTGAAGGTCGCTATGATCAATCAACAGGCCCAAAGCATGGGACAACTGCTCGCGAGTCAGCGCGTTAGCGCCGATCAATTGACAGAGGAGGCGCAGGACCTGATGGACGGCATGGACTTCTGCCCTGAGTTTTTCTTCTTCACTTGCCACCTTGCAACTCCTCCACAATTGATTGTGTGAATGCCTCCAACGTGAGTGCGGGGCCGGTTTGCGCTTGGCGCGACGGTTCTCCGTCATGCACGATGCCCCGCTGAGAGCGCTGGGGGAAGGCCGTGAGCGGCTGCCCGGCGTGATCCGCTATGACCTCGGTATCGGTCTCGGCGTCGCGGACCACGCGGTAGACCCCTTGCCACATACCGACAAAGGGGACGGCCTGGGTCTCGTTGCCCACGACGAAGACGACCATGCGGTCGCCCAGATGAAACTCTGGGACGCCCGCGATATGCAACCGCAGCCCATCGGGGGCGGGTCCCCCGAGCACTTCTACGGTCAGTTCGTCCTGGGGGTTGCCCTTGAGGACATCCAGATCGGTGAAGGTAATGAGTGTGCGCGGTGGGGTCTGCCCTCCGCTTTCGATAGCCGCCACCGTGCCGACCACAATGGTGTCGGCCTCATGCACAAGATCCGGAAAGGATTTCTCCAGAACGGTGGTGGCAAAAGCAACACAACTCCACAGACCCATCAGCACGGTGCTGATAGCAAGAAAAAGACGGCATCGCATAGCGCGCTCTCACCTACAGAAAGCACGACCGCGACAGTTGGGTTTGCCGGGCCGTGCTTCAATCCTCTCAGAGAGGTGCCGTCTCTCTTCGTCAAAAATGTCTACCAGGATACCCATACAAAAACGCCTCCTTTTGCCATTGTGAGAGGGTTTGGTCCCAGCCTCATTCCACTGAGTCAGAGTGGATTGAATCAACCCTTGCCATCTCTCCTGAGACCAAGGGAAATCACGCTCGGTTCCGAAATCAGCGCGACAGAAACGATACAGCACCACCGTCACTTCGCCTTCGGGAAAGAGCCGCGTACCCTTCACCCACGCCTCCGCCTACGTCACCATCAGCCAGCAGACCACAACGCGCGCGCCCACAACCACGAGACCCCAGAGGAGGCGGCTTTCGGTCGTGTCTCATGTTGAAAACTGCTGCTCAGGAAACACGTCGAAACCTGCTCTCGGCGCCCGTGGGTGACGCTGACGCCTGCGCGAAGCGTTCCGTTCCCATACCACACCGGGCGCGCGCTTGTCCCTATCAAATGATAGAAAAATGCAAATGATAGAAAAAATTTCCCTGCTCCGCCCCGGCGCCGGGCCGGGGCGCTCAAGGCGGGAGCCGGGCGCTACGCGCCCCGCCGCGCGAACGGAAGGAAAGGACGGGGCGGAAGCGGCGAAGAACTACTGCACAGGGAGACACTCCCCAGGCGCGCCGCCCGCGCCCGGCACCGCGCCCGAGAACGGACTTTGCTCAGCGATGGGGAGACCCGCCGCGCACACCGGCACAGCCGGGCCACCAGCCCCCCATTTTGCCCCTGCCCGAACTGCACAAGGGAGGGCTGATATTTCAGATTTCGTGAAATTTCACCGCTCATGAAATAGGGCACTCCTCCTCGCCCCGCCCGCCAGCGCCTTCCGCTCCGGCCTCATTGTGGGGGCCTTCTTGGGGGCCCTCAACGGCCCCAAAGCGCACGAGATCAGTCCCGGATTCACCCCTGAGACCGGCCTGAAAACCGCCCTCAAAAAGACCCCTCAAAAGCCCTCTAAAACCTCATTTAGGGCCGTTTTAGGCATGAAAAAACATGAAATTTCGTGAGAAATGGGATTTCACGCTCATGAAATTTCATACCCCGTGAAAAGTGGTGCAAATCCGCGATATCAGGCCATTTTTGATGAAATTTTGGGGCAAAATCGCGAAATTTCGCCATGAAATATTTCACGATTTCTCAGGTTCTGGGAGGGAAGGTGGTCCTGACTTTTGTCAAAAAATGGGTCGTCAAGCTGCGGTGAGAAGAAGAAATTTCAAAGGGAAACACGACCAGATTGCTGCAACAGGGCCTTCAACTCTCGCTCTTTTCGGCGCATGCGGACGGCTTCGCTGTCCGACACTTCATGGTCGTAGCCCAGCAGGTGCAGGATGCCGTGGATGAGCAGGGCGCGCAGCTCGTCGGCGAAGGCGCGCTTGCGCTGCCGGGCCTGCCGACGGGCGGTGTCAACCGAGATGACTACATCGCCCAAAAGAGTCGGACAGCGTTCATCGGCCAGCGGAAACGACAACACGTCCGTTGGCCGGTCTTTGTGCCGATACTGACGATTCAGCTCATGGATGGTCTGATCCGTCACGAAAGCCAGACTCAGCTCGGCCTGTTTCACTTTCAGGTGACGCAGGATCGCTTGACTCCAGCGTCTGATCTGGGGCCGACTCAGACTCGGCACTGTGCCGCTGATGTCTACGCTCAGACCGGGCCTGGAGACGACTGCGACGGAGGGCGCGGCTTTCCTGGTTACGGCGCTCTTGGGCTTCTTGGGCGCGTTCATAGGCGGTAATCACATCCTGGACAAGACGATGGCGGACCACGTCCTTTTCCGTAAAAAGCGTAAATTGGATCCCGTCGATATCGCGCAGAATGTGCCGAGCCTCTTTTAAGCCCGAGCGGGTTCCGGCGGGCAGGTCGATCTGGGTAATATCGCCGGTAATCACGGCTTTCGACCCGTAGCCCAGCCGGGTCAGAAACATTTTCATTTGCTCACGGGTCGTATTCTGTGCCTCGTCCAGGATGACAAAGGAATCATTCAGCGTCCGGCCGCGCATAAAGGCCAGCGGAGCCACCTCAATCACGCCGCGCTCAATCATTTTTTGCGCGCGGCCAAAGTCAACCATATCGTGCAGGGCGTCGTACAAAGGCCGTAGATAGGGATTGATCTTTTCGGCCAGATCGCCCGGCAGAAAGCCCAGCTTCTCCCCGGCCTCGACGGCGGGCCGGGTGAGGACGACCCGACTTACCTTCCGCTTCATCAGCTCGGCCACCGCAACGGCCATGGCCAAATACGTTTTGCCCGTTCCAGCCGGCCCGATACCAAACACAATATCGTAGTTGCGAATGGCATCGATGTAGGCTTTCTGGGCAAGACTCTTGGGAGTAATGGTTCGGCGGTTGGACGACACATAGACCGTGTCGAGAAAAATATCCTGCAAATTCGCGGTGTGGTCACGGCTGAGGATGCGGACCGCGTAATCCACATCACTCGGATAGACGGGATAGCCGCGTTGGATCAGGTCGTACAGTTGGGTCGCCACCCGCCCCGCCAGCTCACGCTGAGGCTCGTCTCCGGCAATGATCAGGGCGTTTCCTGAGGCTGAGATTTTTACGCCGAGCGCGTTCTCCAGGCCGCGCAGGTGCGCGTCGTGTTGACCGAGGAGATCGCGTAAAAAGCGCTGATTGCCAAACTCGATATGCGATGTTTCTGCTGTCGTCTGTCCTACTTCAGCCAAGCAGCCTCCGTTACAAGCGTAAGCGCGCCCAGCATTTCCGGGAGAGCGGATGTACGCTTTATGCGCCTTTTTCAATCAGCTCATACACCTTTTGGAGGGCTTCATCCAGGCGCGTTGGATCTTTTCCTCCGGCTTGGGCGAAATCGGGTCGCCCACCTCCACCTCCACCAACCAGCGGGGCGATCTCTTTGATAATCTTTCCGGCATGATACTGCTGCACCAAATCCTTACTCACTGCGGCGAGGAGCGACACTTTCGCCCCGTTCGTTGCCCCAAGGACGACAACTGCAGGCTGGTGTTTATCACGCAGCGTATCCGCCATCTCTCGGAGGGCTTTCTGATCTACGCCCTCGACCCGACTGGCGATGACATTGACCCCATTGGTCTGACGGACTTGGGAGGCAAGCGCGTCGCTCTGCGAGCCGGCGAGTTGACCCTGAAGCTGGTCGAGCTGTTTTTCAAGCTCGTGTTGCCGGCTCAGCAATTTTTCCAGGCGCTCGAGCGCGTCCTCCTCAGACCCCTTCAGAATGCGGCCCATGTCCTTGAGCACGTGCTCGCGTTGACGCACCCAGTTGAGGGCACCCTCACCCGTGACTGCTTCAACCCGCCGGATACCGGACGCCACGCCTGTCTCCGCTCTGAATTTGAACAGCCCCACATCTCCGGTTCGGCCCACATGGGTTCCACCACACAGTTCGGTTGAGAAATCTCCCATCCGTAACACCCGTACGATCTCGCCGTATTTCTCGCCAAAGAAGGCCAACGCCCCCTTTTGGATCGCGTCGGTAAAGGACATCTCCTCACTCGTCACCGCGGCATTTCCCCGAATATGGTGATTCACCAGGTTTTCGATTTCATCCAGGACATCGTCCTTAACCGGACTGGTATGGGTAAAGTCGAAACGGAGCCGGTCCGGGGTGACCAGGGAGCCGGCCTGCTGGACATGGGAGCCTAAAATATCGCGTAGCGCGGAATGCATGATATGCGTTGCGGAATGGTTCAAACGAATAGCTTCGCGCCGCGGGGCGTCAATGCCGAGATGCACGGCATCTCCGGTCTGCACCGCACCCTGCACCACCCGGCCTTTATGTACAATGCGTGAAGGCTCCGGTTTGAGCGTATCAAGCACTTCAATAAGATCGCCACGGCTCGTCCGTATCGTCCCCGTATCCCCCACCTGTCCGCCGGACTCACCATAAAAAGGCGTCTCAGCAGCGATCAAATCAACCGCTTCCCCTTCGCGTACCTCATCTCGGATCTGCCCATCCACCAGCAGTACTCGCACCTCGGATTCGTGTTCGGCCTGACGGTCGCCGACAAAAACAGAACCAAACGTAGCACTGGGAAGTCCAGCGCTACCAGAGAAGGAGCCCACAGAAATCTTTTGTCCCTCACGCGCCCGTGACCGCTGCTCTTCCAGGGCCTTATCATATTCATCGCGGTTAACACTGAAGCCTTCGGACGACAGAAAATCCTCGGTCATATCCAGCGGAAAGCCGTAGGTATCATACAAACGAAAGGCGGTTTCGCCGGGCAGGGTTGTCGTGTTGCGCTGACGCAGATCGTGGATTTCTTGTTCAAGCAGGGCCAAGCCCTTGTCCAGAGTGTCCGAAAAACGGGTCTCTTCGTTATGTATGACCTCAGTCAGATAGTCCCGTCGTTCAACCAACTCGGGGTAGGCCGCGCCCAGGAGCTGTACCACGCTCCTAGCGACCTGAGAGAAAAACGGTCCCTCAAAGCCAAGGAGCCGCCCGTGTCGTAAGGCGCGGCGCATAATTCGCCGCAACACATAGCCCCGCCCCTCGTTTGTCGGTACCACGCCATCGGCAATGGCAAAGGCTGCCGTGCGTGCATGGTCGGCAATCACCCGAAACGACACGTCCTGTTCACTCGTATCGCCGTAGCGCTTATCGCCTAACCCTTGGGTAAAGGTAATGATGTCGCGCAGCAGGTCAGAGTCATAATTACCCGGCACGTCCTGGAGAACGGAGACAATGCGCTCCAGGCCCATGCCCGTATCGACATGCGTCTCGGGCAGATCGTCCAGGGATTGGTCGGCATCCCGGTTGTATTGGATAAACACCAGATTCCATAATTCGATATAACGCGCACAGCCGGCGTTGACCGCGCAGCTATGGCCCGGTGTATTGGCCAACGCGCAGGCCTGCGGGCCACGGTCAATGTGGATTTCCGAACACGGTCCGCAGGGGCCCGTCTCGCCCATTTCCCAGAAATTGTCCTTTTCGGCAAAACGCAGGATCTGTTGCGGATTGATGTCGGTCTGTGTCCGCCACCACTCGTCCGCTTCGTCGTCCGTCGTATACACCGTCGCCCAGAGTTTCTGCTTGGGGAGTTTCCAGACCTCGGTCAGCAATTCCCAGGCCCAGCGGATGGCTTCCTGTTTGTAGTAATCGCCAAACGACCAGTTCCCCAGCATCTCGAAGAAGGTGTGGTGGTAGGTATCGCGGCCTACTTCTTCCAGATCGTTATGCTTACCGGAGACGCGCAAACATTTTTGGGAATCGACCACCCGCCGGTGGACCGGCCGCTCGATCCCGAGAAAGATATTTTTGAACGGTACCATGCCGGCATTGGTAAACAGCAGCGTTGGATCATTGGCCGGAATCAAAGGCGCACTCGAGACAACCTGATGGCCCCGGTCGGCAAAAAACTGCAGGAAGCTGTCGCGTATCTCGTTCCCTGTCATGGCGGCTACTCTTTCCATTGGCTAGTCGTCGGACGCTTCTCTTCCTAGCACGCTTGCGGCAACACTGGCAGAGTATCCTCGTCGCAATAATAATCGATACGCGCGGGCGCGCGTCTTGGGCTCTTCAAGTGCAGCAGGGGGGAAACGGCGCTGCACAAGTCGCCGAGCGACCTCGATATCCGTCTGCTCTAGCCGCTCGCTCAGCGCCGTTGCAATCACGTCTTCCGTGAGTCCTCTTTGCTTGAGTTTGGCCCGCACACCGCGCGGGCCAAAGCCTTGGTTTTGAAACCGTTCGGCAAGACCATGGGCCAGCCGCATATCGTCCAGATGACCGCGCGCTTGCAGCGCTTCAACCGTAGCGCTCGCGTCCTGCGACGTGAATCCCTTGGCTCGTAATTTCTCGCTTAGACGCACCGCGCTATAGTCTCCCCGCGCGAGCAGACTATAGGCATAGTTCAGAGGTGTCTGAGAGGAACAAGCGTGACTCATAGGTGGAAGCTAGGCTTTCTCAGCAACCTCTTCCACTGGTCCCGCTTCCGCTGTGGATTGAAGAGTACCGAGACCGAACTTCTCGCGGACCTGGCGCTCTATCATGGCTGCGATCTCGGGATTTTCTCGCAGATATGCCTTGGCGTTCTCTCGGCCCTGGCCAATGCGATCTTCAGAAAAAGAGTACCAGGCTCCGGCCTTTTCAACGATATTCTGGTCCACGCCGATGTCGATCAGCTCGCCCTCTTTGGAGATCCCGGTCCCGTATAAAATATCGAATTCCGCCAGCTTGAAGGGCGGCGCGACTTTATTTTTGACCACTTTGACTCGGGTGTGATTCCCAACCACTTGATCGCCTTGTTTAACTGCGCCCGTGCGGCGAATGTCCATGCGGACGGAAGCGTAGAATTTGAGGGCATTGCCGCCGGTTGTTGTCTCGGGACTGCCGAACATGACGCCGATCTTCATCCGAATTTGATTGATGAAGACGACCAAGGTGTGCGAACGTGAAATCGTACTGACGAGTTTCCGCAGCGCTTGCGACATGAGTCTGGCCTGCAGGCCCATCTGCGGCTCACCCATATCGCCCTCGAGTTCGGCGCGGGGAACCAGAGCCGCAACAGAGTCAACTACAATAACATCCAGCGCGCCGCTTCTGACTAGCGTATCCGTGATTTCGAGCGCTTGCTCGCCATGGTCGGGCTGAGAGAGCAATAGCTCTTCAACATTGACTCCAAGTTTCTTGGCATAACCCATGTCCAGGGCGTGTTCCGCGTCAATATAGGCGCATGAGCCACCTGCTTTTTGCGCCTGAGCAACGACGTGCAGGGCCAGCGTGGTTTTCCCGGATGATTCGGGTCCGTAGATTTCGACCACCCGTCCGCGCGGCAGGCCGCCAATGCCAAGGGCGAGGTCCAAACCCAGCGAGCCGGTCGAAATCGAGGGGATATTGTGCCCTATAGCGTCCTCGCCGAGCTTCATGATCGCGCCTTTGCCAAACTGCTTTTCGATCTGACTGACCGCTAAGTCCAACGCTCGTTCACGATCTCTGTCCTCTGCCATCTGTACACTCCTTGCTGTTGTGGACGGTGGATTGCTATCTTTTCAGGTCAGCAACGCCGAGGGCTGTATAGACCGCCCCACCTGGTTCAAGATCACTCCGGTACAACGTCACGGTATCGATAAGGCTCTCACCAAAATCGTATTGCAGATATTCCTTGACTCGTTCCAGCCACGCTGGGAGCGAACCCGGCCCAGGGTAATATGCGGACGAAACGCGTGGCCCTCGGGCGGAAAGCCGCAGGAGCCAAGAGCCGACTCAATTGTCGTATGCAGCTCTTGGAGTCCACCACCGGTCAGACGTGCCCACAGCACCCGCGGGCGGGTGAGTGAAGGAAACGCACCGAGCCCCTGCATGCGGACTCGGAACTGCGATTGGTGTCTCACGGCTGCTCGTAATGCGGTCAGGACGGGCGCAACTCGATCCGGCTCGATATTGCCAAGAAATCGAAACGTGAGATGAAATCCCTGCGGTTTGACCCAGCGGATATCGCCTTTCGCCTTTTGGAGGACGGACTGGACTTTTGTCATTTCTTCGCCTACTGGAGTAGCCAGATTAGCTGCGATGAAGGTGCGAATCAACACGGGCCCGGCTCTTTCCCTAGCGACGGATAAACCCTGATTCCGCAACCGGAATTTCAAGAAGCGCGCGCCGCACCCAGTCGAGACACAACTGGGAGGTCAGGGTTTTGATCCACTCCCGGTTGCCCCAGAGCTTATACTGCCGCGACACCAGCGTTCCCTCCATAGCAAGCGCCAGACAGGCGGTCCCAACCGGCTTATCCGGCGTGCCGCCGTCCGGTCCGGCAATGCCGGTGACCGCGACACCAATATCGGTGCCCAGACGAGTACGGACGCCGCTGGCCATTTCCCTGACGGTCTCCTCGCTGACCGCGCCGTGCTGACTCAGCGTGTTGGGATTGACATGAAGCAGTTGGGTTTTTGCAGTGTCCGAATAGGCAATGATGCTGCCCAGGAAATAGTCCGAGCTGCCCGGCACATTCGTCAGGCGATGGCTGCTCAATCCCCCCGAGCACGCCTCGGCAAAGCCAACCGTTTTTCCCTGATCTTTAAGGAGCTGCCCCACCACACCTTCCATGCTGACATCACCCTCGCCGTAGACGTACGCACCGATTTTCTCCCGCAGCCGTTGTGCCAGCCCTTCGACCCGCCGCTCGACCTCACCGGCCTTCCCCCGGACAGTCACGCGCATGGAAATTTGAGGGAAGTTGGCTCGAAAGGCCAGCTTCCCTTCGTCTTCGGTAATCACGCCGGACACCAGTTCGTCCAGTCCGGACTCACTAATGCCGAAGGTCTGAAACGTCCGGGTCAGAAAGACATCGCCCCCACCCCGCATTTCACCAATCCAGGGCAGGACGCTTTCTTCCATCATGGGTTTCATCTCGCGCGGGACACCCGGCAGGACGATCAGATGCTTCCGACCGTGCGGTGTCTCCAGCTCCAGGCGGTAGCCTGGCGCCGTCCCGAGATGATTGGGGATAATGATCGCTCCGGCGGGGAACTGCGCCTGCTTGAGATTATTCTCCGGCATGGTGCGGTTCAGCGAGGCAAAAATCCGTCGGATATTCTCAGCGACTTCTTCGGAGAAGGTCAGCTCGACTCCGGCAACCTTGGCAACCAGTTCAGTTGTAAGGTCATCAGCCGTGGGTCCAATGCCGCCGGTAGAAACAATCACGTCGGCGTGAACCATGGCCTGCTCCCAGGCCCATATAATCCGGTCCGAAACGTCACCGACCGTGACAATTGAGGCCACGTCCAAGCCAGCTTCAATCAGCTTATCCGCAATATAATTGGAGTTCGTATCAACGACTTTGCCGGTCGTGATTTCATCCCCCGTACTCAGAATAGCGGCCCGTTCGATCATAATCGTCCCCTCACGCAGAAAAGATGCATATAGCGCCAGCGAAGGACCGAGCGTATCAAACAGGTCGGAGAGAAAAAAGGCGAGCGACGGGAGCCCTGATACGGGTCATCCCTCACGTGGACGGATGGAACAGTTTCTATCCTAACTGTTTCTCCAATTCAGGCCGAAAATCCGGGTGAGCGATACGGATGAGAGCTTCGGCCCGTCCGCGGAGGTCTTTGCCCTTCATGCGGGCGATGCCGTATTCGGTCACGATATAGTCGGTACAAAAGCGAGGCGTCGTGACAACGGCGCCGCTGGCCAGACTGGCCACGATCTTGGAGCGCTTGCCGTCTTCGGTCGTTGACGGCAGCGCAATAATAGACACGCCATCCTCGGCCAGCGCCGCGGCTTCCACATAGTCGAGGCTGCCGCCGACGCCGCTGATCTGCACCGGTCCAATGGTCTCGCCATTGCTCTGCCCGTGCAGGTCGATCTCCACGGCAGAATTGATGGAGACGAAACGCGGCAGTTTTGCCAACTCCAGAATATTGTGGGTGACATCGACGGTCGCCATTTCTATGAGCGGGTTGCGACCACAAAAATCAAAGAACTCCTGGTCTCCGGCAAGCTCGCCGGTGAGGATCTTTGGAGTGTGTTTCACCTGGTCAAGAAACTGGACCAATCCCTGAGACAACATGCCTGAGTAGAGGTTCACCCCTCGTTTGTCCGCCAGTCGGCCCAGAACCGCATCGGGGACGGAACCTATACCGAGTTGCACCCAAGCCAGGTCAGGAACCAAGTCAAGGACATAGTCAACAATTTTGGCGTCACGCTCGCTTTGGTGTGGGGTGCGATAGGTCCCGAGTGGTTCGGAAGACTCTAGGGCGAAATCGATTTTCTCAACCGGCACCCGGCTCTTGCCATGCGTTACCGGCATATTGGTATTCATCTCGGCGATCACCATTTTCGCGCTGTCGATAAAGTCTTGATAGATACTGACCGAAATACCCAGACTGACCGTTCCGTCCTGGTCGGGTGGCGAGACCTGGGTCACGACAACATCCGGCTTGATGATGCCGTTCTTATTCACAATGCTGGTGATCTCGCTAAACCGCATGGGGGCAAAGCCGACCTTGCGTGGGTCGTTTTCTTTGAACAAGCGCCGAAGCTGGGGAGCAGCCTGCCAAGTCACATAGCGAAAATTCGTCCCCAATCCCTTCTCCAGAAAGGGATATTTTCCAAACGCCAGCCCGGAATACACGGTCAGGTTGCTGAATCGCTCGACCTCGTGCTGGAAAGCCGTATAGAAAGTCGTCGGTTCGACACAGCTGTGGGGAAAAATTGCAATGCTGCCGTCGGGGATGGCTTGTACGGCCTCGTTCGGGGTAACAATTTTCATGGCAGCCTTTCGCCCTCAGGGTACGACTTCGTATTTGATTCCCTCGCCACGCTGCATCCGATCAAACGCCTGGCAGAGGTCAACCAGTGGGTAGCGACCGCTGATCAGGTACTCGGTCGGAATCTGTCCGGATATGAGCAGTTCAGACGCTTGCCGCACGGCGGCGGGGTTAAAGTGAAAGGGGCTCGACAAACGGACTTGATCATAATGCAGCCGGGTCGCGTCCAACGAAACCTTGGTCCCCTGCGGACAGCCGCCAAAGAGAATGACCTGGCCGCCGGGACGGGCAAAGAACAGAGATTCTTCCCAGACGCTCGGCTGGGCCGTACACTCAATGACCAGGTCGGCCCCGTGACCGCCGGTGGCCTCCAGGACTGCTGCCCGAGCTTCCTCGGCCGGACGGGCAATCACACGGTCTGCGCCAAGTTCGCCCGCAACTCTGGCACGGTCCGGGTTCCGAGCCACCATATAGACCCGCTCCAGACCCAGCATTTTCAAGAGGATGAGATGCAGCAGCCCAAAGCCACCCGCGCCAATGATCACCGCCGTATCTTCAGGCGTGAACGCCACCTGCTGTAATCCAAAGACCACACATGAGACCGGCTCCAACAGCGCTGCCTCGACAAAAGGCAGGCTTTTGGGCTTGGGGAACATATTGGAGCGGACAATCCGACCGGGCAGGCTGACATATTCGGCATAGCCGCCAAAGGCCATGGTCGCCATGAGCGACGTACACAGGTTTTCCTGGTCACGCCGACAATAAAAACAGCTCCCGCACGGGCCGGTTGGCGCGAGCATGACCTCATCGCCCTCGCGGAAGTTTGTGACCTGCGATCCGTGTGCGGCAATCGTTCCTGAGTATTCGTGGCCAAAACGGATCGGTGGAGGCATCTTGGGATGGCCACGCAAAAATGCCTTGAGGTCCGTTCCGCAGGTCAGGGCAGACCCCACCTTCAGCACAACATCTTCGGGGCCCGGTTCCGGCACGGGCAATTCCTGACAGGCAATCTTTCCCGGGCCGAGCAATAACACCGCCTGCATAGTCGTCACTTCACTTCTCCTCGCCGCAAAGAGGAAACATGTCCAGCTTCTGTGAATGATTGGAGGGCATGTTCCCTCTTTTTACCAGAGCAAGGGGCGGACATGAAAATGATAATGATCCGGAATCTGCCGCATATTGTGGTCAAACATCCACTTCGGGAATTTTCCGGTATACTTTTGTTCGGCCACGAGATTGAGGGCATTTTCCATAAACGCAACCTCTTCCGGGCGCACATCGACGCGGTGCTCACCAAGGACCGCGATGGGCACCTCACAGGAGTCGCAGTCGAGAATGGTGAAACGCAAAGGCGCGTAAAACTCGGCATACCATTGCGTATAATGGGCCATCTCACACAGGTCGCACATCCGACCCGTTGGCATGGTTCCCGCCGGGGAGGGTCGAGAGTCGAACGGCCGGACGTTGCCGCTCTGTTGCTGCGTGCTCACAAAATTCAGGACCTTCTCCATATACGCCAGGTCTGCTGCACTGATATCATCCAGCGGAGTTTCTACCGTCACCGTCGGCGGGACTCCAGCTTCTCGGCCAACGAGAGTAAAAGCGAGTGGATAGTGAAATAGCACGAGCGGCGGTGTTTCCCTCTCAGGGACGCCTTGTGAGAGCCAAACTGGATGGTCAGCCACCGGTTGTCCTTCCTGTACACTATCTTTCGATCACGCCGACGGCGCTCTCCCTCTTGAAAGAGGAAACGTGTCCAGCTTTTTTGGATGGAGGACACGTTTCCTCTTTGAGCGCGGACCGGCCTGATGGGCTATATTACGGGGCGGGCAGCCGAAGATCAACCTGACCGAGCGGTCAGCCCAAATTTTTTCACTGAGTATGAGGCTTGTATGAGTGTACAAAAGGCCGGCTACTCCGCGGTCGAAGCTATTGCCGATATCCGGGATGGAGCGAGTATTCTGATAGGCGGGTTTGGCGTGCTCCAGGGATGGCCGCATGAATTGCTCTTTGCCTTACGAGGTAGCGGCGTGAGCGACCTCACCATTATCTGCAATTCTCCTGGATTTGGACCACTGTCTCCTCAAATTCTGGCTGAAAACGGCCAGGTCTCGAAACTGATCGCCTCTTTCGGTGGCTATGCCTACCGCACAACGCCGCTGTCCGAGCAGATTGGACGGGGCGAAGTCGCCTTTGAAATAGTGCCCCAGGGCACCTTGGTCGAGCGCATTCGTGCTGCGGGAGCGGGGATTCCCGCTTTTTTCACCCCCACCGGGGTTGGAACGGTTGTCGAGCAGGGGAAAGAGAAGCGGACCTTTGAGGGCCGGGAATATCTCATGGAAACCGCGCTCCAAGCGGACTTCGCTCTCATTCGAGCGCATAAGGCGGATACGGCCGGGAATCTGATCTACCGCGGTACGGCGCGTAATTTTAACCCTCCGTTCGCCTCTGCCGCTGCGGTCACCATCGCTGAGGTCGATGAAATTATCGAGCCGGGGAAGCTTGATCCAGAGGCGATTGCTACCTCAGGCATATTCGTGAACCGGCTTGTACTGCGTGAAAAACCGCTCGAACGTGAGCGCGTGTTCGAACTCATGCGGACACAAGGTCGGACGATCAAAGCAGCAGAAAGTACCGGACAGATAAGCGGCCTGACGCCGGAACTCATGGCGCTGCGCGCAGCGCGCCTCCTGGAGCCTGGCCAATATGTGAATCTCGGTATTGGCCTGCCAACTCTGGTCTCGGATTTTATTGCCGACGACGTGACGCTTCACGCCGAGAACGGGGTGCTGGGCTATGGTCCGCTTGCCACAGCGGGGGAAGAGGATGTTGATCTGTATAATGCCAGTTCTCAATTGGTGACGCTGCAACCAGGAGCCAGTTTCTTTGATAGTACAGAGGCGTTTGCCATGGCCCGCGGGGGACATATAGACACGGTCATACTCGGGGGCTTTCAGGTCGCGGCAAACGGCGACCTGGCAAACTGGAAAGCCCCGCATATGCAGGCCGGCTCAATTGGGGGAGCCATGGACCTTGCTGCCGGAGCACGCCGGCTGATTGTTGTGATGCAGCACACCACAAAGGCAAGTGAACCAAAACTGCTCCCCAGGTGTACCTATCCGCTCACCGCCCGTGAGTGTGTCTCGTGGGTGCTGACAAATCTGGCCTTGCTTCAGGTGACCTCCCAGGGCTTTGTCTTAAAAGAGTTTGCGCCAGGGGTCACTCCCGATGCAGTACGGGCGGCGACGGCCGCGCCACTCCATATTGCGGAAGATGCCAGAGAGATGGAGTTTTGACCTGGAGGCAGCGCAAGACCGGTGAGCCTCACACGCCTTCCGTTTTAAAGTTGTCCGACAAGCCTGCCCAAAAAATCTTGACGTTAAAACGCTGGATCAACTTGTCACACAAACTCGGCTCGGCGAGTTTCGGACCCGCTAGAAGCGACTCACCGGACTTCGACCAGTCCGTCTTCTCGGCCAGTACCTTACCACAGATATCCGCGGGCCACGCGGCCCTGTTCCCCTTAGTGCCAGGACTGCGTGGGTTCCTCACGCTCAGACACCAGTCGATGATACTGCTCTTCCAAGAACCGCTTGTGCTGTTCTTCCGCCTGGCAGATTGCGTGCAGCACCCGACGGGCCAGCGGCTCTGTGACTTTGCGCTCCAGGGCATGATAGTGCCCGAGCGACTCCTGTTCTTTCGCCAGCGCTATCTCAAAGAGCATCCGCACAGGATCGGAGACCGCCTGCTGGTGACAGAGCTCTACCCAGTGCCGCACGGCATCGGTTTGAGGTGACGGATCGTACTGGAGGAGATGGATATTCTGTAAGACCATACGGAGTGCTGGATCGTCTTCCCACTCAATCCATTCTATAAGGTCGTCAAAATGTTGCTCTTCTTCTCTGGCAAACTGCCGGGCTGCAAGTCGAGCGGCTGGAGTGGGGGCGACATCTGCGGCAAGCAAGTAGAAATCAATCGCCCGGAGCTCGTCTTTCAGAGATTCACTCACGATCCTGTAGGCCGTATCCTTCATCATCGTGTCCCTTCTCTTGTGTTGTGTAGCAGACTTCCTTGCTCCTTCTCTCCGCTACTGATGCAGGGCCAGGACCGGGCAGCCCGCTTCGCGCATCATTTTTTCGGTCAGACTGCCGAGTAAGAGGTGAAACAGGCCGGTAAACCCGTGGGTCGCCATAACCAGTAAATCCGCTCCAACTTCCTTTTCCATTTCAAGAAAAGTACGAGCCGGGTCACTGCTCACATGAACAACCGGTTCATAGCGGACGCCATCAAGATAGGTCTGCGAAATTTCCGCCAATCGCTCTTTGGCTACCTTTTCCGCCCGGACAAGATTCGTCCCTCCCCCTTCCTGAAGCCGGTATACGTCCCGCTGGAGGTAAATGTCTTCGGTTGGAACAACGTGGAGCGGATAGACGGTTCCCCCATGCTGTTCCGCAATTTGTCTGGCACAGGTAAGAGCGGTCGCCGACCGGTCGGCAATATCTACCGGAACAAGAATATGCTGGAATGCAGAGGGAGTGGCCTCTGCCTCTCCTTGACGAATGGTCAACACCGGACAGACGGACTCCCGGACGACCCTTTCGGCAACGCTGCCCAGAATGAGATGGGCAAGTCCGGTTCGACCGTGCGAGGACATCACTACTAGGTCAGCGCCTATTTCTTTTTGGGCTTCCAGAATTCCAGCGGCCGGATTGCTGTTGAATTGGGTTACAATGTCGTAGTGGATGTCGTTGAGATGTTCATGAGCAGTCGCCTCTAACTGTTCGCGGGCAACGCGTTCTGCCGTGCTGATATCCGCTCCACCGCCCTCGTCCGGCCTATAGACCTTGCGCAGAAGATGGAGTTCATCGGTGGGCACAACATGGAGGAGGTAGATGGTACCATCTCCGAGTTGGGCGAAGTGCCGAGCATACGACAACATCTGGGGTGAAGTTTCATCCAAATAGACAGGACACACAATCTTGCGAAATCCCTCGGCCATAGCTTGTCCTCTCCTTCAGGAAACAGTAGCGGTCTGTTCTTCGTTCTAATGCCACGCCTCCGCCAGTGCGGAATGCGCTTTCACATCGCCGCGTTGTTGGTGGGCATAGTCTTGCAACTGACGCTTGGCTGCATCAAAGGCATCGCGGATAGCGATTTTTAAATCCTGGTTTTCATGGTGGTTGACGACTAGCTCAGCACCAGGAACGCTCAGGTCGATCCGCACTCTATAGGATTGACTCTTCCAGTGATGATGCGTCTGGGATTCAATAACGACTTGGCAGCGTGTAATGCGGCTGTAAAAGGTATCAAGCTTGCTGGCTTTCTCAAGAATGGTGGTCTCTAGGTGCTTGGAAAGATACAGATCGCGAGAGACGATTTGCACTGGAAGTTGCATAATTCTACTCCTCCAACTCTTTGGGTGCACGAAAAGGGACGGCCTCAGAGTATTGCTGGGTGGTGGCGGACGGGGCCCTAACAGAAGAGACGCGTCAACAGCTCTGTGTGAACAGAGGACACGTCCCCTCTGTTCAACGCCTTGCCGAGCAGAAGAGACGTGAACAGCCCGAAGGGGCAGCGTTGCGCGGGGATGGAAGAGAATGGCGGAAATCGTATCTAAACGGGATGATTGGGTGGGCGAAAAAAACCGAATTGTCCGGCTGAGAGGAACGGAACTGAGATGTTGCTCCCGAGTTGGCATATAGAGCAGCTGTCCTCCTGTCCTCAGTCCGTGGACGATTTCCCCTCGCCACGAGCCTTCCGCACCCACTACCCTTCCCTACCTAGCACCCTCGCTTTGAGAGTCAAGGACTAAATTTGAGTTTTAGTTTTTCTAATAGAAAAGGAATGCAAACGTCGGGGAGACATAAAAATCCCCCCTCAGCCCACGGCAACCTTACCAGCCCACGATATGTGACGGCATGCGTTTACTCTGCTCTCCACGTACATCCGCTCCGCCGTATAACGTGCCAGACCTGGCATCAATGCGGATACCCAGCACGTCTCCCTCGCTCCATGCCGGGTTGACCTGGAGCGTATGCCCGCGGGCTTTGAGTTCATGCTGTACCTCTTCAGGAACCCGTTCCTCAACCCGGAGCAGACCGGGAATACAATTGTGTGGATAGAAACTGTTCGGGAAGTGGGAGGTCGAAAAGCGGGGGGCTTCTATAGCATCCTGCACTTCCATTTCAAAATCAGCCACCGCCAGAAAGAACTGGAGCGTCCACTGATCCTGCTGGTCGCCCCCCGGCGTTCCAAAAACCATGCAGGGGTGTTCGTCTCGCATGACCAGGGTCGGCGTCAGGGTGGTACGCGGACGTTTGCCCGGCACCAGGGCGTTCGGATGCGTTGCATCCAGGAAAAACGTCTGCACTCGGGTTCCCAGGGGGAAGCCGAGTCCGTCCATTACCGGGGAGGACGGAATCCAGGCACCGCTTGGGGTAAACGAGGCCATATTCCGCTCTTTATCGATCACTGCCACATAGACGGTGCCTGGGCCCCAATTCCGTGCCGCAAAGATGTCTTCGCCTTCGAGCAACGCAGCCCCGGTCCGCGGATTGCCCGGTCGCTGCTCGAACGATGCCTGTCCGTTGTCGATCAGCTCACGCCGCCTTGACGCGTAGTCCTTGGAGAGGAGTCCTGCCAGTGGCACATCGGTAAAATTCGGATCTCCGTAGTATTGCTCCCGGTCGGCAAAGGCCAGCTTGGCTGCTTCCGTGACCGTATGAATATAGTCCGCACTATTCAGGCCCATCCCCTTGAGGTCAAAACCTTCAAGCAGGGCCAGTTGCTGCAGAAACACCGGGCCTTGGCTCCAGGGGCCACATTTGTATACATCGTAGCCACGGTAGTTGAGGGTCGTCGGCTCTTCGATCTGAATATGAAAGTCGGCGAGATCTTCTGCGCTCAGCAGCCCCCCCTGTTCTTTTGCATGGGCCGCTATGGTCTGAGCGATGGACCCTTCATAAAACTCGGCCCGGGCGGCGGTGAGGCCGTCGAGTCGGTCGCCACCGGCCCGCTCTTCTGCCGCCATCAAACGCCGAAATGTCCGGGCCAAGTCCGGGTTCGTCATGACTTGACCGATATCGGGCAGATGCCCGCCCGGCAGATAGACTTTAGCTGAAGACGGCCAGTGCTGCCTGAAATGCCCGGCATTACCGGCAATCGAAAAATCCATATTCAGATAGGCCGGCGCCGGACCGCGTAAAGCACCGTGCATGGGAAAACCGTTCTCGGCCAGTTCCAGCGCAGGTGCAACCACTTGGGCAAAGCTGCGGGTCCCAAAGCGTTGCAGCGCGGATATGAAGGCATCTGGCGCCGCACACGGTCCGGCGGCCAGGACCCCACGGCCTGGAATGAGACGAATACCCTGCTGCTGAAACCACTCACGCGTTGCCGCTTTAGGCGCAACAGTATTGCCATTAATCGAGAAGACTTTCTTGTCCGACGCGCTATAGGCGAGCGCGGACAATTCGCCCCCGAATGTATGCATATGGGGGTTGAGCACGCCCTCGGCCAGCGCAGCGGCAACGGCTGCATCAAAGGCGTTGCCGCCGGCCCGTAGCACCTGCATGCCGGCTTCAGCAGAAAGATAGTGTTCGGTCGAAATCATCCCTCGCGTGCTCATCAGAGTCGGGCGATATGCCATAGATCACTCCTTTTATAGGACAAACGGGTATTAACCGGCGGCTTCCTCACTCAATGCCCTCACCTGCTCCTGTAACACGTCAGGGGGACACAGGGAAAGAAACCAGCGACCGGCAAGTAAGAGGATGGTAATATCGTCGGCAACGCCAACGAAAGGGATAATATCGGGCAGTAAGTCTATCGGCAGCAGCAGATAGGCCAGCGCCCCGACCAGCACGGCCTTGGCCCGTAGCGGCACCCGTCGGTCTCGAAACAGCCTCCAGAACAGCTTCGCGAACTGAGGCAGATGTCGGACGAGTTTCAGAATGCGAAGAGGAGACAGGCTGGGACGTCCGATAGGCATAACGGCGGCACTCACACGCAGTCAGCAAAAAGAGAACAGAGTAAAGAAGTCCGGCATGGGTCTGTGATTCCCGCGGTGTCTGCTACAATACGCCTATTCAATCCGTTCGTGAACCTGAGGTAGTTGAGAGACATACCCGTGCGTATCCTTGTGATTGAAGACGAAGCAAAGGTCGCCAGTTTTATCCGCCGTGGTCTTGAAGCCGAGGGCTATCGTGTTGATATCGCCCCGGACGGCGAGGTCGGACTGACCCAAGCATTCGATCACGAGTACGATCTGGTCATTTTGGACGGCATGCTGCCCAAGCGGGACGGATTGAGCGTCCTCCAGGAGATGCGGCGGCATAAGCTCCGCGTGCCGGTCCTGATGCTCACCGCGCGAGATACGGTTGCGGATAAAGTCGCCGGGCTGGACCGAGGCGCGGATGACTATCTGACAAAACCGTTTGCCTTTGAAGAACTGCTCGCTCGGATTCGCGCCTTACTGCGCCGAGGTAGCCCCCTGTCCCCCTCCACCTTGAGCGTGGCGGACCTGGAACTCGACCTGATCTCGCGCGCGGTCAGCCGCGCGGGAACTCGAATTGAACTCACCGCAAAAGAATTCGCCCTGCTCGAATTCTTTTTACGCCAGCCTGGGCGCGTGCTCAGCCGCGCCATTATCGCCCAGCATGTATGGGGCGTAGATTTCGACACCTTTACCAATGTGATTGACGTGTATGTCAATTATCTCAGGAAGAAGATCGATGCCGGATTTCCCACCAAACTGATCCATACCGTGCGTGGGGTGGGCTATGTCATCAAGGAGCCCGAGGAATAATGCGTTTCTTCTTTTCCAGCCTGCGGGCTCGCCTGACGCTGTGGTATACGGCTCTCCTGACCGGCATGTTGGTCCTCCTGGGGGCAGCGGCCCTCATCCTCCTCGACCGGGGGTTGCGTGACAATATCGATGCCTCGCTAAAATCGGTCGCCGTGTCCATTGCCGATTCAGTTCGGCGTCCCCCGTCGACGGGACGGGATTTCAGTGCAGCTTTGGACGCGCTGCTCGGTCCGTTTGGTCCTGGACCGGCCTCGCGGTTCTTTCGTTTGCTCGATCCTTTCGGTCGTCCAGACCCCCGCGTTGTGCCGCGCACGCGCATGCAATTCCCACTCAGCCCGGAAGCACAGTTGAACGCCCGACACGGTCGGGAGACCTATCAAACCATCACCTTACCTCCTCCTTCTAGGGGGAAAGAGAGGGAGGGGATACCGGTCCGACTGCTGACGCTGCCGGTTATTGAGCGCGGCCGCATGATTCATCTCGTTCAGGTCGCCATGCCCCTTGAGAGTGCAGATACGGCCCGTTCCCGTTTCCTCTTGATTCTCCTGGGACTCATCCCGCTGGCGCTCGGGGGGGCGGGAGTGGGAGGCTGGTTTCTGGCGCGGCACGCCCTGGCCCCTGTGGATGCAATGGTCAATACGGCCCGGGCGATAGAGGCGGAAGACCTCTCGCGCCGGATCGAGGCCGCGGACAGCACGGACGAACTCGGCCGTCTGGCCGCGGTATTGAACGCCATGCTGGTGCGGCTGGAGCGCGCGTTTACTGCGGTCAAGCACTTTAGCGCCGATGCCGCCCATGAACTGCGTACCCCGCTGACCATCTTAAAAGGCGAGCTTGAGGTTGCACTCCGCTCTCCTCCGACACCGGATGAATATCGCTCCGTCCTGGTCAGCTGCCTTGAAGAAGTCGATCGCCTCAGCGCCCTCGTCACGGACCTGCTCTTTCTGGCCCGCTCTGACAGCGGCAATATGAGTATCACGCGTACGCCGGTCAATCTGGCGGCAGTCCTGCACGACGTCAGTGCGGCGCTGGACGCTTTAGCCGAGACGGCTCAGATTACCTTCAAACATGACGTGCCAGTGGAACTCTGGACGCGGGGCAGTGAGCCCATGCTGTTCCGGCTCATATTTAACCTGGGCGAGAACGCGATTAAATACACACCGGAGGGCGGGACTGTGATGCTGGCCCTGGAACCACGCGGGGCAGCGGCCTACCTGTCGGTCCGAGACACCGGAGTCGGCATTGCCGCCGAGGAGCAGCCTCACATCTTTGATCGCTTTTACCGTACCGACCCAGCCCGGAGCCGCGGAGGCACTGGCCTCGGCCTGGCCCTTGCCCGCTCAATCGTACTCGCGCATGGAGGGCAGATCAGTGTCGAGAGCCGCGTTGGGCAAGGAAGCTGTTTCACTGTCCGGCTGCCGCTGGTTCCGGTGCAGCAGCCGGAAGGCGAACAGGGGGAGTGAGGCAGCGGGGAGGCGTATCAGACATGCGTCCGATGTCCAGGCAATATTTTCGACCTCTCAGCCTCCTGGTCTGGGTGTTCGCCCTTTTACTTATCCTCCCGTCAGCGTCTGGCGCCGAGGGTCCTCCGCTGCCAGTCCGCCTCAGTGGGAAGCTCTATTTCGTGCCGACCGGTGAGCCTGGCAGACATGACGACCTCCTGGCCTTCGGGATTTCCAAAGAAGAGGAAGTCTATCTTCAGGTCGATGAATTCCACACCACGAGCCGGACACAAAGCGAGCTTTCCATACTCCGAGATATGCGCCGGCACAAACCGAATCTGCGTATCCTGAATGCAGAGGTTTTAGCTCCGCTCCTGACCGAAGAGCATATTCGGAAGCCCGTCCTGCTTGCCGGACTTTTCTACCAAATGAGTGGTCGGCTCACTCTTGTCTCAGCCGTCCTTGAAGAAGAAGCGGAGACGCCTCCCGCCCAGCAGACTCCGAAGCCAAAGGCGCACTACTGGTGAGAGGCGCTCCCTTACTCAGAAGGATAGCCCTGGGCCATCGGTAGCCTCCCGTCCCATACTCCTCCGGGCAGAGGTCCTGTGGTACACTGCGACCTACACCTGACTATGTAAGGAGGTTCTTATGGCGGTCAAACCTGGCTGGGAGGGACGATGCTACGAAGACTTTGAAATCGGGGATGTCTATCGCTGTCGCTTGGGGCGGACGGTGACCGAGACGGATAATACCTGGTTCACTTTACTGACCTGTAACACCAATCAAATTCATTTTAACAACGAATACGGTAAGCAGACCGAATTCGGCCAATGCCTGATTAACAGCGGGCTCACCCTGGCTATTGTTGCCGGGCTCGGTGTCGCCGACGTGAGCGAGAACGGTTTTAACCTGGGCTGGGACAACGTCACCCTCCCGAATCCGGTGTTTGCCGGCGATACGCTGTATTCCGAGTCGGAAGTCCTGGAGAAGCGCGAATCCAAGTCCAAACCACAGTGGGGAATCGTCAAAGTTGAGACGCGGGGAGTCAAGCAAGACGGTACCTTGGTGTGTCAGTATACGCGCAACGTGATGGTCTGGAAAAAGGCGCATGTCCCCAAGCGCGACCTTTTCCCCGAGTTGAAAAAAAACCCGTAGGGGCGATCCCCCCGTGGTCGCCCAGGTAGGGCGGGCAGCCACAGGGGGCTGCCCCTACGGGTTTTTCGTATCCCCTTGCTGTGGAAACGCCTTCCCATATCGATTCAACCAGGCCACCTCTTCGACCGGGCGTCGGGTCACCGGCCCGAATTTGCCTTTGGGGTATCCGATCGGAATGAGCGCATAGGTCGTAATAAATTCGGGCAGGTCGAGAATTTTCCGCATCTCGTCCTCATATAGCGTCGTAATCGTCGTGAGCGAGGCACCGAGACCGAGGGCTCGGCACGCCAGCAGCATATTCTGGATTGCGGGATAGATACTCCCGCCCAGAATCCGCAAAAAGGTTTCTCTGTGCGGTCCATTGAGACGGGCTGCGTGACTCTTGCGCGCGCGGAGACAGGGGATAAGCAGGACCGGAGCCTCAGCCAAGTGCTCGGCCAGATAGGCGGCCGCGCGCACGTTCTTGCTATTCTCTGGCGTCAGTCCGGCCTTGGCATAATTAGCTTCCGCACCGCGCCAGCCGCGCAGATAGATCTCGGCAATCTGTTCCTTTACCTGCTGTTCGGCGACCACCACAAAGCGCCAGGCCTGCACACCGCCCCCACTCGGCCCCTGAGTACCGGCCTCAATCACTTTGTGAATCAGCTCGAACGGCACAGGGTCGGTCTTGAGTCGGCGCATACTCCGACACGAATACATGATGTCAAACAGATCGGTCTCGACCATGATGTCCTCTTCTTCTTGTTGGGCTTGACAGAGCATATCTATTCCCTGGAGAGAGCACTAGGATATGCCAGGTTGTCGAATGGCTCCGGGCTAGGCACAATCTCCACAAAGGAGGGTCTCGTATGACAACCCCAACCATCCTTGAGATTCCCGTAGAACAGGCCACCCCTAAAACGGTTGCGCCATTCGGACAACTGCTCGGCATCCATGAGCAGGCCAAGCCGCTTCCGGTCGCCTTCTATGACGGCAAGGTCAGCGTCTACGCTCCGGTGACATTCGAGTCCGACGAAGAGACCATGCTCACCCTGGCCAGCGTTGACCGCCGCGAGATGCAGGTCCAATGGATGGAGCGCCATTTCAAGCATACACAGACCTTCATTCCGCTTGAGGGAAAGCCGTTCGTCGTTGTCCTCGCTCCACCAACCGAGGACGACCTGCCGGACCTTGAACAGGCCCGAGCGCTCCTGTTCGACGGCTCATCCGGCTTTACGATGAAGGTCGGAACCTGGCATGAATTTCCGTTTGCCCTGGTCGATCAGTCAAACGTGATCGTTATCCTGCGCCGGGAGACCACGCAGAACCTCATGCCCGACAATGTCGTTGAGGGGGAAGCGCACGGGCCGGACCTTGACAAAAAGAATCTGGTCGCTCGGACCGGAGTGACGGTGCAGGTCAAGATGTAAGGCGGAAGAAAATTGCTTATTCCGGTCGGTCGTCAGTAATGGCACCGCCCGCCATCGATATTGAGCGTTTGCCCGCTCATAAAGTCACTCGCATCCGACGCTAAAAAGACGACTGTCCCCGCCACGTCTGCCGGCTCTTCGTTCCGCTTGATAATCTGCCGCTTGACCGACTGCCGCCGGAACCGCTCAAAGGTTTCGGGATCGAGTATCGTCTTGCTCGCTTCGGTCATCGTGTGGCCGGGGGTGATGGCGTTCACATTAATCCCCGTCCCGGCGAGTTCTCTCGCCAGCGCGCGCGTGAGGGAAAACACCGCCCCCTTTGAGGCAACGTAATGGAGAGCAAACGGATCACCGGCCCAGATCGTACTCGACGAAACATTAATGATTTTGCCTTTGCCCTGTTCTTTCATCGTCGGCACGACCGCCTTACAGCACAGCCAGATGCCTTTGACATTCACCTCCATCATCCGATCCCAGTCGGCTTCCGAGATCTGATCGAACGGGCCGACCCACATCCCCCCATACAAGGCCGCATTATTGACCAGAATATCGATCTGACCAAAACGCTCAATCGCCGCGGCGGCCATGGCTTCGGTGCTCTGGGCACTCGTGACATCGGTGGTCACCACCACCACCTCGCCCCCCGAGTCCCGGACCCTGGCGACGGTCTCCTCGCACGACAGGACGTCGGCCGCAACCACCCGGGCTCCCTCCCGCACAAAGGCACAGCAGTATTCCTGGCCGATCCCCCGCGCCGCCCCGGTCACGATGGCCACTCTCCCAGTCAGTGATGCCATACTCATCCCTCCTTCGTCCTCTGAACAACCTGCGTCTGAGGCTCCCTGTTTCCCCGAGGAGCAACGACGAAGTCTTCCTACGCCTATTCCTTTGACTGCGCCGCCTGAATCAGCTTCCAAATTCGCTCTGGCGTGAGCGGCAGGTCCGTGATTTTGACGCCCAGCGGTTGCAAGGCGTCCTCAAGCGCATTCGCCACCGCGGCCGGCACCATGCCGGGGGTACCCTCGCCCTTTCCCTTTGAACCTAACGGGGTGTGCGGCGAGGGAACGTTGTGTTCGATGGTTTCGATATGCGGAAGATCGAGGGAGGAGGGGATGTGGTAATCCAACAGCGTGGTCGTGAGTTGCTGGCCGTTTTCGTCGTAGATAAACTCTTCCATACACGCATTGCCTATCCCCATGGCCACTCCGCCATGGATTTGGCCCCGAACTACCATGGGATTAATGGGCTGCCCGGCATCGTCCACCGCAACATAGCGCACAATTTTATACTCACCTGTTTCAGGAAACACTTCGACCTGGGCCGCATGGACGTTACAGCTATGCATGCCGGCGGTTTCGGCTTCAAAGTGGGACGTATGCTCAAGGCCGGCCTCCATGCCCGGTGGCAGTTCGGTCGGAGAGAGCAGCGCCACCTCGGCAATCTTGGCAATCGGCACGCGCTGGCTTTCGTCTCTGATCAAAATTGCGTATCCGTCGCGAAAGACAAAGTCGTCCTCGCCGGCCTCGATATGCAGCAGGTGGGCGGCAATATTGGCCATCTTGGGCCGCAGGGCGCGCGCGGCCAGCACCGCAGCGCTGAGCGTATAGGAGGCGCCGCGAGAGCCAATGGTACCCGCGGCAAAGGGACCGGAATGGGTATCACCATATGTGACGTAAATATCCTCAGGTGACAGGCCGAGTTCGTCGGCGACGACCTGAGCGATCGTCGTCTCATGCCCCTGGCCGTGCGGCGAGTCGCCCTCGGCCACCTGAACTTTGCCGTGCGCATCGAACTGGACCGTTGCCACGCCAAAGCCGGGCTGCCGTTCCATGGGGACCAGCACCTCCGAGGGCACACCGGAAATTTCTACTCCCATGCTGAAGCCGACGCCCAGATAGCGTCCGTTTTGCCACGCCTCGGACTGTTCTTTACGAAAATTGTCGTAATCCAGCGCAGCGCACGCCTTGGCAAACGAGCCGGGAAAGTCGCCCGAGTCTACGTGGACGCCCACCGCTGAGACGTGCGGGAAGGTCTTGATGGCGTTTTTGAGACGAATCTCAACCGGATCCATATCCAAAGCGCGGGCGGCCAGTTCAACCGCCCGGTCAAGTGCGAAGCGCCCGGCGAACGAACCGAACGCCCGGCTTGGCGTCAGACAGGCTTTATTGGTCACTACACAGGTGAGGTCGATATCCACGTTGGGAATGTCATAGCCGTTGATAAGGTACATCGCGCCCAAAAAGGGCATGGCAAAGCCGACGTAAATAGCAGTCCGGGCGTCGCCGCAATCGGCCAGAATCCGATCCCGTAGGCCGATAATGGTGCCGTCCTTCTTTACGGCCAGTTCCAGCTCATGAATCTGATCGCGGCCCTGGCCCACATTCATCAAACTTTCTTGACGGTTCTCGACCCATTTGACCGGACGGCGGAGTTTCATGGCCAAGTGACAGGCCAGGAGTTCTTCCCGATAGAGCGGCGCCTTGGTCCCGAACGCGCCGCCCATGTCTTTGGGCATAATCACCCGCATCTGGCTGTGTGGAATGTTGAGGTATTCGGCCAGCAGGTGGCGTTTGATGTGCGGGCGCTGGGTAGTGAGCCACAAAGTCAGCCCCTCACCGGGGTTATACATGGCCAGGCAGCCACGCGTCTCCATGGGCTGGCCGCCGGTGCGGTGGCACCGAAAGCGTTCCTTGACGACCAGGTCCGCCTGGGCAAAGGCCGCATCAGGGTCGCCGGCGGGAATATGCTGATGGTAGAGCACATTGTCGCCCCAGTCGGGATAGAGACGCGGCGCGTCAGGCTGGAGGGCGTGCTCGGGGTCAAGAACGATATCGAGCGGATCATACTCGACGTCTACCAGCTCAAGCGCGTCTTCGAGGGTATATTTATCGCGGGCGACCACAACCGCCAGCGGGTCGCCGACGTATTTCACCTCGTCAATCGACAGCGGCCAGAAGATCGGCCGTTTGGTCTCGCCGGGCAGATTCGGCGTACTCATGTCCGACAGCACCGACCCGAGGTGTTTGACATCTGCGCCAGTGAGCACAGTCCGCACGCCGGGCAGGGCAGCCGCCTGAGCAGTGTCGATGGCCGTGATTTTCGCGTGGGCGTAGATGCTGCGCACAAAGCCCATGACGACCATACGTGGCAGGACGATATCCGGCAGATATTGTCCGTCCCCAACTAATAAACGGCGATCTTCTTTGCGTTTAATGGATTGTCCGACCCAGGCATTGGCACTAGCCATGATGCGCTCCCTCTGTTTACGCAGGAATGAGTAAACGTACCCTCCAACAGATATAGAGATGCTGGGCACGTTTACTCATTAAACCATTCTTTGCGCTCTTGTGGCGACAGCGCCTCGACCGTGGCGATGGCGTGCTTGACCGCCTCGACGATATGGACATAGCCGGTACAGCGGCAGATGACCCCCGACATGGCGGTGCGGATCTCTTCGTCCGAATGCTTGGGGTTCTGGAGAAACTCGTACAAGGCCATCAGCAAGCCGGGCGTACAAAACCCGCACTGCAAACCGTGCTTTTCCCAGAAACCGTCTTGAATGGGATGGAGCGCGTCATCCCTCGCCAGGCCCTCAATGGTCAGCACACTGGCCCCATCGGCCTGAACCGCCAACAGCAGACACGCCTTGACGGCCTTGCCGTTCAGAACCACCGTACACGCCCCGCAGCGCCCTTCGACCGAGCAGCCGACATGCGTTCCCGTCAGTCCCGCCACCTCGCGGATGAAGTCAACCAGCAAGAGACGCTGGTCAACCGTCTCCTCGTAGACTTCGCCGTTAATCGTTATGCCTATGCTCCGTTTCATGCCGACTCTCCTCAAGAGTAAATATGGAAGGGGCGTTTACTCCCCCGCTCGGGTGCTGGCCTGACGCACCACCTCCGGCACCGTGACGCGAATAAGCTGACTGCGATAGGCTGCCGATGCTCTGACATCATCCTCGGTTTCCACTTCCTCGGCCGCAGCTTCGCCGGCCTGGGTCAGGAGCGGCGCATCAAGGGCCTTTCCTTGCAGCAGACCGGCAGCCTGCCCGGCCCGGCCCGGCTTGGGCATCACGCCGCCGACAACGATGCTGGCCTGCTGGCATATCCCGCTCGGGTCGAGCGTAATATGGGCCGCCACGCTGATAATGGCAAAGTCACCGGCGACCTGACTGTGCTTGGCATAGGCGCCACCGGAACGCGCGGCCGGCACTGGAATTTCAATCCGCGTGACCAATTCATCCTCGCCAATATCGCTCATCAGCGGGCCGGCCAGAAAGTCGTCAAGCGCAACCGTCCGCGTACCACCATCCGCCTTGGCCACCACGAGTTGGCCGTCCAAGGCCATGACGGCCGGCGGATAATCAGCCGAAGGGTCAGCATGGACGAGACTCCCGGCAATCGTCCCCCGGTTTCGGATTTGCGGGTCGCCGATATTCCGAGCGGCGTCCGCCAGGAGCGGATAGGATTGCAGAATGAGCGGGTGGGTAGCCACGTCAGCATGACGGGCAAGCGCGCCGATGTGGAGGCGGCCGTTCTCCTCACGGATGTCGTCAAGCGCCGCTACCTGGTTCAGATCGATAATGGTCTGCGGCTCGGCCAGCCGCAGTTTCATCAGCGGCATCAGACTCTGACCGCCGGCCAGGAGTTTTGCCTGCTCTCCATGTTGTTGGAGGAGCGTCAGCACCTCGGCGACATCAGTCGGCGCAAAATAGTTCTCGATGGCTCTGGGATACATCCTGTCCCCCTCTCCCTGCTGCCTAACAGACCGAAATGGGAAGTCAAGCGAAAGGGGTCGTTGAGATACGGAGGCTTGGAAAGGAACCGCTTTTTTCTGGTCTGCGACCAGCATTAATCCAACGGCGTGTGAATCCGGTATGATACTAACTCGGTGACGCTCTTGACCGGCGTGCCCGCGCCTTCGCTGCTAATGGCTTTGACCAGGCCCACCCCTCGGGCGTACCACTCGGTATAGTGGAGGTGGAATTCGGCAGTCTTGCGTCTTGGGTCAGCGACCCGGCTGGTTGTCCGGGTTTCCACGCGCAGACAGTTGCGGAACGTTCCGGCTGGAACCCGAACCGCTACAGGGTCAATCCGTGCGTGGGCCGAGGCCGTCACGTTCTGACCGCCCTCAAGCGGCCAGGCTTTGGTTTGGAGCCCAGCCTCCCAACTCCGCTCTTCGGTATAGGGGCTGGGCAGAATTCGTTCGATTCCTTCACCAAGGTTTGTATCCCACACCGTGTCATGCTCGGAATCAAGCCAGGGGTAGCGGAGGAGAAAGCCGTCTTTGCGCAGGTAGGCGACCGTGCTTTTCGCCTCAGGCGCTCTATCGGTTAAGGGTTCATACTCCTCGGCAACAATATAGGACACGCCGTCAAGCAGCGGAAAATCGTCTCGGATCACGGTTTCCGTCATATAGTAGTGATAATCTCCCCCGGAGAATTTCACCTCATGCGTCCAGGTGTTATGCAGGGCGAGCGGAAAAAAATTTGCCTGCTTGGCGGGAGACGGCACTGTCAGGACGTGCACAAGCGCGCCTAGAACGAGGAGGGCAACGATCGGTGTGGTGATGGGCGGCATGACACTCGGACTATAGGACCCGAACCGCTGTCAGGCAATAATTCTTTTCACATAGCGCACCCTCCGGTGTCTTATATAAAGAACGTAAGAGAAAGGGAGGTTGCGCTTTATGTCTATCTATCGCTCATTGCTCATTGTGTGGTTTTCGTTGACGTGCTTTCTTGGAATGCTTGCTCCCCTGCCAGCAGGGTTCTGGGTATGACTTCTTCAGGCGAAACGGCGGACGCGTTTGGGGAGATCGTCGATCTCCATCAGCGCTCCGTCTATCGCTATCTCATCCGCTGTACGGGCAATAGCGACGACGCGCAGGAGTTGTTTCAGGAGACCTTCCTTCGAGCCTATCGCGCCTATGCCGACCTGCCAACTGATGCGAACCGCCGAGCCTGGCTCTTTCGGATTGCCACAAATCTCGTGAAAAATTATATTCGTGGCCGTCAGCGTTATAGAAAAATATTTGTCGCGGACGGTCCCATACCTTCCTCAAAGGTTCATCCGACAACGCCAGAACAGACGTTTCATTCCCAGGAGATAGCCCAACTCCTCCTGAACGCGATTGGAGCCTTACCCTTCCGACAGCGCACAGCATTGATACAGCGGCAGCTTGAAGGACTCGCCTATCGGGAGATTGCCGCAAACCTGGACTGCTCCGAAGACAGCGCCCGGGCGCATGTGTATCAAGCCCTGAAGAAGCTGCGTGCCTACTGGCAACGGGTCACGACAGGAGAAGAAAGGAGATGTCATGCCAACCCAAAAGCGTAACACGCTCGCGTGTGGATTTGCCGAAGACGATATTATTGCCGAAGCGCTGGGAGAAAATTCACAGCTTATCCGGCAGAAAGTCCGGAGTCATCTGACCGCCTGTCCGGACTGCACTCAGCGCCTGGAACAGTACAAACAGGTCCACTTCCAGCTGAGATCCTTGCCCGCCCCGGAGACCGGCCTCGCCGCAGCTCGACGCGCACTCGATAGACAGTTGACCCACTTGACTGCAGATGCTCGTCCGCGCCTTGTCCTGAGCATCTGGAATTCTCCTGTCGGGCCGCTACGGATTGGCACAACCGATAGGGGGGTGGCGCTAGTTGAATTCGTTTCTCCCGACGATCCCGATAGCGGAGCAAGGAGACTCAGAGAAAAATTTGCTCAGTTTTCCTTTGAGCAGGCTGAAGGAAATGAGGGCCATACTGCTCTGACCCGGAAACTTGAAGCGTACTTGAACGGCTCGCGCCAAGCGCTTGATTGGGCTCTTGATGATGTCCTCATGCGGAGCGATTTTCAGCGGCAGGTCCTACGGGCGGCACGTGAGATTCCCTATGGCAGCCTGACGACCTATTTGGGTCTGGCTGAAAGAATCGATCAACCCAAGGCCGTCCGCGCGGTCGCGCAGGCCCTGCGTTACAATCCGCTGCCGATTCGGATTCCCTGTCACCGCATTGTCGGCAGTAATGGCAGCCTCACCGGCTATGCTGGCAATAAAATCGCGCTCAAGCGGGATATTCTGGCGGTTGAGGGCATCCCAACGGTTCCATCACGCTCCGGCTTTGCCATTGCCCAGGATCAGCTCTATGTCGGTCGGCAAGCGGAGCGGATATTCTGCCGACCGCACTGCGAGGATGCCAAGGGAATCCGGGCGGGGAATCGGCTATTCATTGCCTCACGGACCCGAGCGGAAGCAATTGGTTATGCCCCCTGTGGCGTCTGCCGCCCAGACCGTCGCCCCTTACACATGGAGACGGAGCCCAGCCTGTTTTGATTTGTGCAGCTTTGTGGGCCGGTGTCGTTTCCAGGCTTGTGGAGCGATATACTTTTCTGTACAGCCTCACATATGAACGCGTTGCGTCTCGTCCCCGTGGTGGTACTGGCCCTGTGCGTGGGTAGTGCCTGTGAACGTCCGCACAGCTCCGCTGATCCATCGGTTCCACCTGACCTGCGGCAGACTCTTGAGCAACTCACTCATGGGTTGGAAGCCTTTGACCCGGAGCAGGTGCTTGCCGTCTATGCGGATGATTTCATCAGCGGCACCGGCCGGTCAAAGCGTGGCGTAGGGGAGGTGCTCACACGGCTACGGGAGAGCAAGGTGTCGCTACGTGTGGATAAGGTCGATGTGACAGATGTGGACGACACGCGCGCAGCCATCACGACCTCTATGCGCCTTCGCTATACTGACCGCTTCCGCAATATCGGCGCGGGCGAGGTGGTCATTACCGACGTTCTGTCTCATCTTTTGCGGAAGGACGCAGAGCGGTGGCAGATCTACACTGACAAACGCCTGGCCACCTACCGAGAGGGGCGGTTTGGTGAGGAGGCGCCGAATGTGACGATTGAGGTGCCGGACCGACTGCCGACCGGCCTGGACTATCCGGTGTCCGTCGTCGTGCAACAGCAGCCCCAGACCCAGTATCGCGTGGCCATTGGCAACTATCCCGAAGACCCTGGCGTGCTCCCCCCGCCGGATGTCGAGGCCCGGCTGCCCGAGGACGGGCGATTGGAGGCAAATCTCCTCCCGAATCCCCAAGGCGTGAGTGAAATGGTCCGGGTCACCGTTATTGCCGCAGACGTCCAGGGCGACTGGCAGGGCGCAACAACCGTGTCCAAGCTGGTGCCCGGCGTTCAGCGGACCGAGCGCCGTAAACGGCAGGACGTACCGTCCCTTCCACCCGAAGCGCAGGATGTATAAGAGCTATATCTACAGGGAAAATTTCAAACGTAATCGGAAGCCTACTCATGTCTATTGCAAAAAACGAAGCCATCGTCCGTCGCTATTTTGAAGACTGTCTCAATCAGGGCAAAATGGAGAGCGTCGATGAACTCATCTCTCCGACCTATGTCAGCCACTATCCAGCCGGCTATGATCTTGGCGGCGGGCCGGACGATGTCAAACAGATCGTCGCTTCGGTACGCCGGGGATTTCCGAACGTCCATTTCACGATAGAGGATTTTGTCTCGCGCGGAGAAAAAGTGGTCGCCCGTTGGACCTTCCACGGCACGCACGACGGCAATTTCATGGGTGTTGCGCCAACGGGCAAGGAAGTTGTGGTTGCGGGCGTAGCGATGTATCGCATAGCGGACGAAAAGATTGAAGAAGTCTGGCTCTCGTGGGACGTGTTCGGGCTATTCAAGCAACTTGGGGTGCTGGCTTCGTAAGAGAGAATGGCAAACCGTTCGCCGCGTTTTTTTACCCATGTCTATCGCCTGGTCGCGCGGGTTCCACGCGGAAAAGTCGTGACCTATGGGCAGGTGGCCGCCCTGCTTGGCGCACCCCGGGCCGCGCGGGCGGTCGGCACTGCGCTCCGCCACATGCCGCTCCCTTTGACAAAAAAAGTCCCGTGGCAGCGGGTGATTAACGCCTCGGGCGGCATCAGTCTTCGGGGTGACGTTCTGCGCGCCGAGGAACAGCGCTGGCTGCTGGAGGAAGAGGGGGTCGCGTTCGACCGTAATGGGAAGGTTGATCTGGAGCGGTATCGCTGGCATGGTCCCAGGAATTGGAAAGCGCCTGCCTGGGACGCCCGACTAGAGAAGAGATAGGCGGACACTTACCAGGAGTCCTCAAACCCGTCCTCGTTCATGACTCGGAAGCAGTCGAGTTCTCCTGCGTTGCGCCCGCCTGGACTTTGGGCCTGACTCGCAGGGCTGCTAAGATACTGCAAACAACCCCGCGCAGACCTGCCCGTGAAGGCGGATCAACTCAGTCACTTGACTCGTTTTTTCGCTTTTGATCCGCACGATACATCGCAAAGGCTGCAATCAGAATAAAGCCTACTATGCCAATGGCCTCCAGCGGTACGCCGAACATCTGTGTATCCTCCTCCGAGCGCCTCGCACTGCCGGGTCTTCTCACGGCTCGACCGGCAAGCGTCCGGGTAAGCGACACCTCCGCACGGTGAGGTGTCAGAAACCGGTCAACGATGGAGGATAGATGCTTAGGGAGAGGAGGAAGAGGATAAGCGTGCATCGCCCAGGGTTGGCGTATCTACTTTCCTCTCGTGCCAGAGCGATGTCAAGAGACACGCCGGCGCATGGGTCCGCAATTGGGAGCGACGGGGGGCGCACGGCCGTGCGCCCCTGAATGTCTTACGCGAACTTTGCGATATAGGGTTGATATTTATCCAGCAGCGGCAGCACGGTATCGGCACCGGCCGAGGGGAGAAACAGCACCGCCCGCTCAACGCCCAACTCTTGGTGGCTGGCCAGGGCTTCTTCCTTATCGGAAGAGCCAAAAATCGAGACCGGCACTTCGTCGACCGGGCGGCCAGCCTGCTCGGCCAGGGCGTGCAGCTCTTTTATCGACTCGGGCAGCGTCGTGGTGTCGAAGCCGACCGGAATCCAGCCGTCACAGTAGTTGACGACCCGTTTCAGGCCGCCGTTGAAGGTTCCCATCAGAATCGGCGGGTGGGGCTTCTGAACCGGCTTGGGGTGGGACCAGATCGGATCGAAGTCCACAAACTCACCGTGATACTCGGCCTCTTCGTTGGCCCAGATTTCTTTCATGGCTTCGATCCGCTCGCGGCAGACCTTCCAACGGCGATTAAACGGCGTGCCGTGGTTTTCCATTTCCTCGGAGTTCCAGCCGCCGCCGATGCCGAACAGCAAGCGCCCGTTGGAGAGTTGGTCCACGGTGGCCACTTCGTTGGCCATGGTAATCGGGTCGCGCTCGATCACCAAGCAGATGCCACTGCCGATTTTGATCGTACTGGTCACAGCCGCAGCCACACCCAGGGTCACAAACAAATCATGGGTGTGCCAGTATTCCTTGGGCAACTCCCCGCCGCCCGGAAACGGGCTCTTGCGGCTGGCCGGGATGTGGGTGTGTTCGGGAAACCAGATAGACTCGAAGCCCCGGTCCTCGCACTCTTTGGCCAGGGTGTCGGGCCGGATGGCATAATCCGTTGCAAACATCGTAATACCAATTTTCACTGCGTCCTCCTTAGGGTGAAGATATAAGCCCTTTTCATGACAGCTTGCGCGTGCTGGGTCAATGAGGGACGAAAGTCACAGGCTCAGGCCTGAAAGAGTAAACGTACCCAGCTTTGTAGATTTGTTGGAGGGCGCGTTTACTCTCTTCCGTAAAACATCCGTTCCGCCTCTTCCTGCAACCCGGCCCGAAAGTCCGGATGGGCCACGCTGGTCAGGGCCTGGGCGCGTTGGCGGAGACTTTTGCCGCGCAGCGTGGCGATTCCGTATTCCGTGACCAGATAGTCAACAAAAGCCCGCGGGGTCGTGACCACGGTCCCAGAGGCCAGGGTGGGCACGATACGGGAAATCCGTGAGCCGTCGAGGAACGAACTTGACGGCACCGCAATAATGGATTTTCCGCCGGCCAGACAGGCCGCAATGGAGAACGCCGTCTGGCCGCCCGTACCGGTGAACATCTGCCAGCCGATGGATTCGGACGCGACCTGTCCGGTGAGGTCAACGCTCAAAGCGTTATTGATGGCCGTAAATCGCGGGTCTTTGCTCAACAGACGAATGTCATCGGTATAGTTGAAATCGTACAGCTCAAAGACCGGGTTCTGGTCAATAAAATCCAGTTCTTCGGCACTCAACTGGGGGTGGAAGGCGGTACCCACGACTTTGCCCGGATGAATGGCCTTGTTTGTTCCGGTCATGATCCCTTCCCGCACCAGGGCCACAACCCCCGGCGGAATAATCTCGGTCTGCATACCGAGATCACGTCGGCCATAGACATAGCCGAGCAGCGGGCTGGTCATATCCCCCGCTCCAATCTGAATCGTGTCTCCGTCTTCCAGCAAATCGTTGGCGATCTGCATACAGATGGTGTCGATCATATCCTGCTTTTCCTGAGTAAAGGTCTCAGGCGTGATCAGCGTGGCCGGCGGACTCCGGCGCTCGACCAGGCAGTCAATTTCTGAGACATGAATCGTGTTCGTCCCGCCGGTTCGGATAAAACTCGGATCAACCTCGGCAATGACTCGCGCGGCCTGCTGGGTCATCAGCGGCGACATGCCCACACTCGTGCCAAAACTACAGTTGCCGTGTCGGTCGGGCGGCGACACCGCCACCAGATACACGTCCAGGTCGTCAATACCGTAGGGGAGGGCCTCCGCCCGAAAATAGGAGACCGGCACGTAGTCGAGCTTGCCCTGGTGGAGCAGGGGTCGTTCGCGCCGACTCAGATACCACGACTCGAAATGAAAGTATTCATCGAGGCCGGGCACGTTCCAGTCAAACAGGGACACCAGCGTATTGAGGCGCAGACCTCGCAAACGTTCCCGGTTTTCGACCAGCGCCCGACATAGCGTGAACGGCGTGCCGGTCAGGCCGGCGGTAAAAACATGGTCGGTCGGTGTGATACGGCCGAGCGCGGCGTCTGCGCCTACCAGTTTGTCGCTCCACTGCGCTTGCCAAGTCATGGCGGAGCCTCCTTGCTTTGTCTCGCTATCGCACGGCCTACGGAATCAAGACGAGTTTCCCAACCGACTGACGCGATTCCATGTGGCGATGAGCCTCGGCCGCTTCAGCCAGGGGAAAGGACTTGCCGATCAGCAGTTTGAGTTTGCCTTCGTCCATGAGTTGGAGAGATTGCCGAATACCTGAGTGATGGACCTCCGGCATGGCCGAGACCGTATAGAGAATAAAGCCGCTGACCTTGATGGATTTCTGGAACAGCCCAAACAGATTGAGCGGATCAGGCACGCCGCCGGACCGACCGTAGAGGATCAGATGACCGAACGGCGCCAGACAGCTCAGGCCCTTCTCAAGGGTTGGTTTGCCTACGGCGTCGAGAATCAGGTCTACGCCTTTGCCGTCGGTCAGTTTGAGCGTCTCCTCGGCGAAGTCCTGAGTGGCATAATTGATAACTTCGTCCGCGCCGTACTCCTTGGCCAGGGTTGCTTTCTCATCGGTCGAGACCGTGCCGATTACCCGCGCCCCGGCCGCTTTGGCAATCTGCACCGCGGCGAGGCCAACACCGCCGGCCGCAGAATGGACGATGACGGACTGGTCAGCAGTCAGATTATGGGAGGTAAAGAGCATATGGTAGGCGGTCAGCACCTGAATCGGAAAGGCCGCTCCCTGCTCAAAACTGACCGAGTCGGGCAGGGCCATAACCTGGCCGGCTGATGCGAGCGAGTACTCGGCATACGTCTTCATGCCGATCGACGTCACCCGGTCGCCCGGTCTGATCCCTTCGACGCCGTCACCAACCGCTTCAACCACTCCGGCTGCTTCAAGCCCTGGGATGTCCGGCAGCTTGGGCTGCATGGCATACTGGCCCTGGCGGAAGAGGGTGTCCGCGAAGTTGATGCCCACCGCATGATTCTTGATCAACACCTTGCCCCGCCGCACCTCCGGGTCGGGCGCATCCCCGAGTTGTAAAACCTCCGGCCCACCGAGCTGGTCGAAAACAACGGCTTTCATATTTCTCTCCTTCTCATGCAGTATCGGCAGTCCTTGTACCCCTCACCCGGCCTTTCGACAAGCTCAGGTTGGGGGTGAGGGCAAAACCGCGGGTCAGCCGCCGGGCAATCTCATTTGCGGCATACGTGAGAAAACGTATCACGCCTCTGCGCTTGGACGTTGCCGTATGGCCGAGTACCAGCGCTGCACGTGCTCCCAGGCCGGATCGAGTTGAAAGTTCGACATGGCAGCAAATTCAATGGCAACAAACAGCGAGATATCCGCCACCGAGTAGGCACCGGCCAGCCACTCGTTGTCTTGCAGATGCGTATTGAAAAGGGAGAGCCGTTCGCTGAGCACCTGACCGGCTTCCTCGACCACTTTTGGGCTTTGTTCGATCCGCTCGGCAAAATACGGGCTGGTATGCAAAAAGCGGCGGGTCCCCTGGAGCAAGACGCCAAACTCCGCCCGGCGCTCCCACACCCGCACCTGGGCGTGTTCAAACGGCGTCGTACCAAACAGCGGCGGGTCGGGATGCAGCTCTTCCAGATACTCGATAATGGCCAGCGATTCCGCAATGACCGAGCCGTCGTCGAGTTCGAGTAGCGGGACTGCGCCAAAGGGATTCTTACGAAGATAGGCCGACGTTTTTTGCTCTCCGCTCAACAAGTCGAGCGGCTTGAGAGTGAGCGTGATCCCTTTTTCAGCCAGATACATCCGTACCCGGCGACAGTTGGGCGACTGTGGAAAATCGTAGAGATGCATGAGGGGGGTCCTCCTTCCAGGTGTATTGACAGGAGTCCAACATACGGGAAACGCTTTGGTCGCGTCTATGCGTGAGGAGCCCGCCTGGGAGCTGGACGGCTATCGACCAGCAGTTGTCAGATTCCGCTCCGCTAATCCGGCCTACGGGATTACTCTTCGATCAAAAAGTACTATAGGCCACCGTGTGGTGGTCTCCACGATTACAAAACCCATTCTACAAAGATCTCTACTCAGACACCGATCTTCTCGTAAGGAATCACTAAGGGCCGTCGGTGGATTCAGACTGTCCAACAAGACGAGTTGGAAATCCAACTCAACGGCTATCTTTGTTCCAGAGGCTTCCAGTTGAGAGCGTACTTCTCCTTGGTGTTCGTCAAAATACCTTTGCTGATGATCTATCTCGTGCAGGAGCCTAGATGCCCACATTCGACACGCAAGGCTTGAGCCATCACTTGTCGTTCCGCCGCCGATGGGGAGAACCGCCTTACCACCCAGATCCGTAACGTGATTAGCGTTCTTCTTTCTAAGGTTCCACTTTTCTTCGTCTGTAAGTACAGATCCTGTCAGGCCCCGCAGTACGTGAGATTCGATCAACTCCGGCCAATTTGAATGGACAATACGGAGGAGGTCTTGCCGAACCCATTCGCGACCTTGACCCCGAGGATCTCTGTGCGGTCCGATATCCACAAAATACGCGCCTTCCTGCGTGATGACTGCATACAGCAAATAGCCCGAGCGTTCGACAAATCCGGACGACTCGTATTTAGTACTTAAATGAAAGTGATGCATACCGAAGTCCCACAGGAGACCGTCCTTGCTCTTTTCACCCGTCGCGGATTTGATTCTCGTGCTCAGAAAGCCATTAACGTTCTTGCCCTCCTCAAGAAGAAGACGAATGAGAAAAATCGCCCGCCACGCTTCCAGCACCTTTTCTCGTTCCTCCGCTTCGGTTTCGCGCGCGAGCCTACCTAACGAATCGTGTATTTCTTCAGAAAAAACAACATTGCGAGGACTTGGAACGATCAACCTGTTGAGCATTTCGAAATAACGTGCTGCAAGACGACCGACATCCATGTTGGCTTCATAGGAGATGTCGTTGATATCGAACTGCTCCTTAATGATTTGTTCCAGATCAGATTTGAAATTCATCATGCGCTTCAGTTGTATGCATGTCAGATAGCCAATCCCTTTGGCATCATTCTGGCAGTTTCAAATTGGCCAACAACAAATTCCGCAGGGGGCATCCCGTAAAGTCCTGTAGGTCGGACCCCCCTCCGCTCATCCGGCCTACTGACTGTTTTCTGCGGGCATATCTTTCCCGATTCGAGAAGGGAGACGAAGTCATAGGGCGGTTCAGATGAGCGGATTTGTCCAACGCAATCCTGGAAAGCGCGCCATGTCCGCGTCGGTGGAATGCATCTCGGCTTGATGTTCGATTGCGAGAGCGGCCAAGTGCGCATCCGTCGTCAGATTGCCCGCCGCACCGACCGCCTCAAGCAGACCAAACAGGATATAGGCATGTCGGGTTCCGGGATGGATGAGGGCCGTTTGCGGACGGTCAAGCCAGGACCGCACTCGGCGACAGGCGCCGCTCACGTCGAGTGGATTGTCGAGGATCTTCGCGTGCGTCGAGATGCGAATGAAACCCAGAATGGCAATCCAGGGGAGGCCCACTGTCTCTGTTCCATTCATGAGTGCTTCCCACCATTGACGTGCAGCTTGGTGTCGGCGGGATGCCGAATCATGGGCATAGAGCAACAGGTTGATGTCGGGAACGATCACCGTTCGAGCTTTCGGGAAAGCGCTTCCGCCTCCAACTCATCCACGAGTTGATTGAGCCTGTCAACGTCAACACCGGGTTTGAAGTGAAAGGCGTGGGGTTCGACTTTGAAGGGTGGCAATCGCACCGTCTTCCCCTGTGTGCCAAGGCCGACTCGCAACGCATCGTTTACGACGGCCTTCATGCTCCTGTCGGTACGCCGCATCTCCCGCTGCAGCAGCCGTTCGACATCGGGGTCAATGGTTAGTGTGGTACGCATATACGCATCATGATGCGCTTGAAATGTGCTGTCAATACATCTTCCTGCTTGCGCAGGAATGACGGAGCTGTCTTGCTCATATTGTCGGTGGTTGGCTGGAGACGTTGCGCTTGGGGTCGGTCCCGCGCGCCATCTCCACGCACTCGGTCTGCTCCTGGACTTGCTCTACAAGCGACTTCAGCTTCTCGACATCGCGTGATATCTGTCGGAGGTGCGAGGTGGTAGTGAGTTCGCCTATCGTCCACATCAGGACACCAATCATCAGGCAAATCCAATACAGCATGGCCGCGCCGTCGGTATTGAGCGCACTCTTGATTTCTTCAGTATTCATAGGTGCTGTGGCTCCTTGCTTGTATCATTCCTCTGCCTTGTAGCAGAATCCATATATGTGGCCAGAGTATTTCCATATTCCTTGCCGCCCTTCAGCAGTCTTTGCCAGGTGGACGCCGAAGATACAGAGGATGTATGCGACCGACCGCTTGTGTACTTTATTATCGCTCTGTTCCTGTTGTCTGACGCGCTCAGCGTAGCCGCGCAGAGCGTCCCAATACGGTTGACTGGTGTGTTAATTCGCCCGGACGACGAGATCGGCGAGCTGTACCCGTACTTTGAAATCAGTCTGGCCGGCGAAGTATGGAAAATGCGCATCCGGGATGTTGAGGTGCGGATGGCAGGCAACTATGCGCCGGGTGTGCTCCGCCATTTTGGGCGCTTTCTCTTCTTTACCGGACCGGCCCCTATCATGAAATATATACAAAGTGACGCAGCCGAAGGGCTGCCGCTGCACTTTGAAGGACGGCTGTATTATAAAAGGCGTACCTTTCTGATCAGCGCGGTGAACCCTGCTCAGATTGAGGGATTGCCGGATTATTCTCAGCAGGAAGGGTGTCCTGGTGTCTGTCCGCAGTCGCCCGAATCGCCCGTCCGGCAATGGTGAATACCAGTCACAGGAACTTTCAAGCAGACCGTATCTCCCCAGAGCTGACTATCCCGCTTACCTGCGTCGTGTTAAGAACACCGTCCATGCTGCTGCCGTACTACGAAGTCCGGGCCGGACAGGGACCGTATGCGCTGATGCTGCACGGCTTTCTCTCCAGCCGGGCACAGTGGCTGCCCAATCTGGAGGCGCTGTCTACGGTGTGCCGCCCGGTGGTGGTTGAGCTGTTCGGCCACGGTCGGTCGCCTGCCCCCGACGATCCCTATGAGTACGCTCCGGAGCGATACGTGGAGGCGTTTGAACGTATCCGGGAAGCGCTCGGCGTGGCAGACTGGTTTGTCATTGGTCAGTCGCTGGGAGCCGGCCTGACCCTCCGATATGTCCTGGCCCATCCGGACCGGGTCCTGGCTCACCTGGTGACCAATTCCTCGACCGCGTTCAGCAGTATGGACTGGGTCCAAGAGGTACGGCCGGGGACCGATAAACTGGTTGCGCTGGCGAAGCGCGATGGGGCGGCTGCGCTCGAAAGAATCGCCGTCCACCCAAAGAATGCGCGCCGTCTCGCCCCGGAATTCAAACAGGCCCTGTGTACGGACGCGACGCGCCACGATCCCATCGGGGCGGCCTATACGGCGCGCTATACCTCGCTCGCCGATCCCATTGATCCGGCATTGATGAAAACTAATCAGGTGCCGACTCTGCTGGTATGTGGCACCCAAGAAGAGCGCTTTGTGCCACGCCGCCGCTTTGCCGAGCAGACCTTGCCTCATTTGGAAGTTGTTGAGGCCGACGCCGGGCATGCCGTCAATCTTGAAGCACCGGAAACCTTCAACCGAGCGGCCGTCTCGTTTTTACAGCGCTTTGCATAAAAAAGGGCGACCCGGAGGTCGCCCCTGTCACGGTGAGATTCCTGCGCTACTGCGCTGGTGCGCCGTTGATATAGTCTTCCAGCACCCGGTTGCCGAAGCGCACCAGGAGTTCCTGGTCTTGGAGGATGAATTCCTTTTTTGCACCTGAGGCCAGCACTTGCTGGGTCTGCTCCATCGTACTGGCATCTTCGGTGAGGATGTCACGAAAGATGACCTTGCTGTATTCCTGACTGAAACGCTGGGAGACAGTCTGCGCCTTTGGGAAATATGATCGCACTTCCCAGAGGGACCGGTCAGCCGCCAACGGCCAGAAATTATACGTAAAATACGTGCCGTGGCCCACATCAACAAAGAAATTGGGGAAAAAGATGTTGAGGTCGAGCGACCAGCGCGGGTCGCGGGTGGGGTTCACCCCCGGCGGCAGGGATTCGCGTGTGAACTCATTGGGAATGATGAGTGCCCCCGCTTTATACGCCAGGGCCTCAACCGGGCTGGGCTTGTGTTTGGGATTGCCGAAGGCGGAGAGCTGGCAGTGGCGTTTGAAGAGCCGGAAGTCCAGCGCATGGCCAAAGGGATTGTCTCGACTGGTAAAAGAGTCGGGCAGGCTGCGGGTATGCAGAAAGGCCACATGGTAGGCTTCCTGAAAGGCGTCCTTAATCAGTTTCCAGTTGCACTTGATCTCCGTTTGCCAGGAAAAACACTGGCTGGACGTCTCGGCAAAGGGATAGCCGCTCAACCGTTCGGCAAACTCGCCCAGATATTCCTGGAGGGTTTCGGTCGGGTTGGGATCAACATTGACAAAAATAAACCCCTCCCAGGTATCGATCGCTACCGGCGTCAGCCCTAAGCGTTCTTTCTTGAGATCAAAAAAGCTCTCCTCGTCCGGCACGAATTTGAGCGTTCCGTCGAGTCCATAACTCCAGCCGTGAAATTTGCAGGTGAAGTTCTGACAGGAACCGCTGCCGTTCCACACTATCTTATTGCCGCGGTGGGCACACATATTATGGAAGGCGCGGACTTGGCCCTTTTTGTCACGGGTCACAATCAGAGAGGTGCGGCACATGGGCAGGTCTTTGACAAAATAATCACCGGGGTTCGGAATCTGCTCAATCCGACCGACATTCAGCCAGACTTTCCGAAAGACGCGCTCCTGTTCGAGCCTGAAATAGTCCTCGGAGATATACGGCTCAATCGGAATGGGGGCGGTGTCAAAGTTGTACTTCTCGTGCCAGGTCCGGGCCGCTCCGTTTGTCAGCGGTGCGTCGAGTGCAGCAGTAGCCATGCAGATTCCCTCCTTTACTTTCCTGTAAACGCTACCATGTGAAGAGGAAGCGTGTCCTTTCCACAGCGGTAAAAGCTGGGCACATTTCCTCCCTTTAGCATTTTCGGAGCGTTCCCTACTAGAGGCCAGGTTGTATAACCCCTAGACTCAAGAATGCGCATAGACCAGCAGCCGAAAGCTTTCCTCCATGTCCGACCCGACCCATCGCCAACCGATTCCGTCTGTCGAGACGGACCGCACCTATCGACCTGGCTGGCTGCGAGTCGCCTGGTTTCTGGGTCGCCCGCCGGCCCTCACCCGCCGGCAGTGGCGCGTTCTGGGTCTCGTGGCCGCTGCCTCTTTTTTTGAGATGTACGACCTGTACCTGTTCACCCTGTCGCTCAAACAGATACAGGCCGGACTGGGAATTGCCGAAGACCAACTCGGCTATCTCGGCTCCATTGTCCGTTTTGGGGCGCTGCCGGCCTTTGGCGTCGCCCTGGTCGCCGACCGCATAGGCCGGCGGCGGGTGCTGTTGTTCACCATTCTGGCCTATACCCTCTTCACCGGGGCCACCGCGTTTTCGCCCAATGCCGTCACCTTTGTGGTGTGCCAGTTTTTCGCCAGGACCTTTGCCGTGGCCGAGTCACTGCTGGCGGTCGTCGTCATTGCCGAGGAATTTGACCCCGAGGTCCGTGGGTGGGGAGTTGGCGCATTAGCCGCCATCCAGTCTACGGGTGCGGGGCTGGCCGCGCTGCTCTTTGCCCTGGTCGGACATATGGAAAATGGCTGGCGGGGTCTGTATCTGGTTGGGCTGGGACCCCTGCTACTGCTTGCCTACTGGCGTCGCGCGCTGCCCGAAACCGCTCGTTTTGAGGCCCATCGCCAGCAACGCACGGACACCATGTTGCAGCCCCTGGTGAATCTTGTGCACATGTACCCGGGCCGTCTGTTGGCCGTGACCTCGGTTTTGTTTGTGGTCGCCGTTGCCGAGTCGGCGGCCAATTTTTTCGGCCCTAAATATCTCCAGGACGTCCACGGCTGGACACCGGGCGGCGTGGGCCTGATGACGTTTGGGGCCGGGGCGTTTGCGATTGTGGGTAATACGTTTGCCGGTTGGCTGAGCGATCGCATCGGACGGAAGAAGGTCACGATTGGCTTTCTGATTGGGCAGGTGACGTTCACCCTTGCCTATTATAACGTGCCGGCCCTGTTTGTAGTGCCCAGTTGGGTCTTGATGATTTTCACCCTGCTCGGCGTCAACGTTGTGCTGGCCGCCTACGGCTCCGAACTCTTTCCGACCTCCTACCGCTCAACGGCTGCTGGAGTGCGGGTGATTATTGCAACGGTGGGGGGAAGCATCGGGCTGATGCTCGAATCGGTCCTGTACGGCGTGTATCAGTCGCACTGGCCAGCGATTTCAACCCTGGTCCTGATCATGCTCTTCACCCCGGTGCTGGTCGCGCTGGTCTTTCCCGAGACCAGCGGTCGTACGCTCGAAGACATTGCCCCGGAGCGGTGAACTGTTCGGGCCGTCTGATTTATTTTTTTGTATCTGAAGCTGGTGGGAAGAGGGCGTCCGCCTTCTCCTGGACCTGCTTGGCCAAGTCGCGCCGCCCGGCGAGCAGGTAGTGTCGAATAGCCTGCTCAAAGGACTGCCGGGCCGCCTGCTTCTTGCCCTGGTGAAAATAGGCTTCCCCCAGACCAGTATAAGCTTCTGCCCTGTCCGGATTGGCATCCAGCACCGCCTTCAGTGCTGTCTCTGCCTCAGCGTACTGCTTTTGGGCGAGGTAGCTCTGCCCGAGTGCCAGTTGGGTGTCAATATTGTGAGGGTCGGCCTCAGCCGAGGCGATATAGGCATGCAGGGCCCTGTCGAGACTCCCTTCTGCTTCGTGGACCCGTCCGAGTTCAAGCTGGGCTACGCTTGAGCCTGGATCAACTCCCACCGCAGCTTGTAGTTCGCTACGGGCCGTGCTCAGTCGGCCTTGTTGCCGGGCAATGGTCCCGCGATTGATATGATAGGTTGACAGCGCCCGTTTCGCACCTGGATGATTGGCATCGATATTCAGCGCTTGGCGAAACTTTTGTGCTGCAAACTCCGTATTGCCTATCTCGTTGGCCAACGCCCCAATGCGATAGTAGGCTTCGGCGTTATTGGGGTTCTCCTCGATGGCCTCTTCGTACTGCTTCATCGCCGGGGCAAACAAGGTCCGGCTTTCAAGCTCTCTTGCCGAGGTCATGAAATCTTTTTTCTCCGTGGCGCAGGCGATCAGAAGCAGGCCACTCAGCCCGCACACGACCAGGCGGGACACCGCAGACCAGTGCTTCAAAGAGTAAAGGTGTCCTCCAACCATACGAAAAAGCTGGGCACGTTTACTCTTCATATTAGATCGTTCCGTCCTCATTCTGAGTGCATCCTAGGCGTTCAAGCAAACCGAGGCAATCAAGGACACTCGGCCCTGCTTGCCAGTAGCAGCATCCGTCTATATCCGTTTGGGTCACGTATGACAGGTCTGGTGAACGCAGCTGTTATCTCAACCGGAGGAGTGGATGCCCCATCTCCGCTAGCACGATTTGGCGGGCTCTCGCTGCTGAAACGCGCGCTACTGACCGCCCAGCGAGCGGGCGTACAGGTCTGCTACGCCTTGGCTCAAAATGAAGAGGCAGCAACCTTGCAAGATTCGCTGGCGAATGACCCGCGACTTACCGCCGACGTAGTATGGGTCACGCCACGCAATCCGCTGCCGGAGAATCTCCCTTCCGATGTGGGGCACTGTCTGGTTTTCTCGTGCGATACGCTTTTCCGCCCGACCCTGATTCAGGACGTGGAGAAAGAAGGCGAGGACGGCTGGCAGGTACACGGCGACTCCAATCATGCAAATCTGGCGGTTGTCCCTGTTTCGCAGCTCGCTTCGCTGCTGGCGGCCTGGAAACAGGAGGGAAGCCTGTCGCAAGAGTACATCGAACAGCTTCCGGTGCGGTCCCCCGGTCAGCACTTCTTGTATCGTTTGACCCAACAGGACGACTGGGGTGCGGTCGAACACACCTTTCTCCTTACCCTGGAAAACCCGCGTGACGGTCTGGTTGATGCCTACCTCAATCGCAGTTGCTCCCGGCTGCTCACCCGCCTTTTTCTCCGTACCCCGCTGACGCCCAACCAGATTACCGTCCTGTCGTTTCTGACCGGACTGCTGGGCGCGAGTTGCTTCCTGCTTGGCAGTTATGGCGGGTCGGTGCTTGGGGCGCTGTTGCTTCAGTTCTCGACCGTCCTTGATTGCGTGGACGGTGAGGTGGCGCGGGTCAAAATGCTGGAATCGCCGCTCGGAGAGTGGCTCGACATCACCCTGGATACGGTGGTCCATATCGCCATTTTTCTCGGAGTCGGGGTGGCGGTGTGGAAACAGGATGGACTGGCCGCCGCTCCGCTGCTCGGCGGTCTACTGGCCGCGGCCGCGTTCATTTCCTTCCCATTGGTGACGCGGGCCGAGAAAACCGAAGACGCCGGCCGGGCGCGGGGCGGCTGGGAAGATGTCTGGATTGAAAAAATGGTCGCCGGGCTGACCAGCCGCGACTATTCTCTGCTCGTGTTGCTGTGTGCCATTGCCGGTAAACTGGCCTGGTTCCTGTGGGCCGCAGCTATTGGTGCCCAGGTATTCTGGGTCGTGCTGCTGAGCCTGCTCTGGAAGGCCGGCCGCTTGCGGCATTCATCCTAAGGAAGACTGCTTGTAGCGAGACCGGCCTCAGGTGACCGATATATCGACCAAGGCTCAGGCAATCGTGCCGGCCTCGCGCAACTCGGCCAGGGTGTCCTCAGACAGGCCCAGTTCGGCCAGAATCGTGTCGGTCTGCTCGCCCAGCAGCGGGGCTGGTTGACGCAGGAGTTCCGCGGGCGTGCCCTCGAACCGCGCGGCTGGCCGGGCCTGGCGCATGTGGCCGGCGTGCGGATGGTCGGATTCAACAATCAAATTGTTGGCCGCAACCTGCGGGTCGGTCAAGACGTCGGCCTTGCGATTGACCGGCGCGCACGGCACCTGCTCGGCATCGAGGCGTTCCAGCCATTCGGCCGAGCTTCTTTCCTTCAAGACCTCGGCCGTCAGATCCAAACGTACGTCGGCGTATTTGACCCGCCCGGCAGGCGTGCTGAACCGGGCATCTTCCAACCATTCGGGCCGCTCCAGGGCACGCGTCATCCCCTGCCATTCCTTGTCCGAGACCGCGGCCGCGGTGATATAGCCGTCCGCGGTCTCAAAGATCAGGTCGCGCGTGTCAGCCGGTCGGGCCGGCCCGATATCCGAGCCCATGAAGGTGTACTGCGTCATGCCCTCATGCCACAGAAACGAGACGACCGCGTCCAGCATGGCGAGGCGGACATGCTGCCCCTCCCCGGTTCGTTCCCGGGCCAGGAGGGCGGCGGTAATGGCTTGGGCCGCAGTCAGAGCCGTGACCTTGTCGGGGATGATGAGCCGTATCATACGCGGCCGGCCAGAGTCCGGGTCGGCCTGAATATCGGCCAGGCCGGACAGCGCCTGGATGACCGGATCGTATACGCGCTTGCCGACATACGGGCCCTTTTCGCCAAAGCCGCTGATAGAGACATAGATAAGGTCGGGTTTCACCTGGCGCAAGACGTCCTCACCAATCCCCATACGCTCGGCTATACCGGGCCGGAAATTCTGGACAAACACATCGGCGTCGGCGACGAGATCTTTGAGCAGCCCGACGCCCTTTTCGTCTTTCAGATTCAGGACCACCGAGCGCTTATTCCGATTCAAGGTAGAAAAAAACGGGGAGATAGGCCGTGATTTCCCACCCAGGGCACGGGTCAGATCGCCCGTGTCCGGCGGTTCGACCTTGATGACATCCGCCCCCTGGTCGCCCAGCATCATGGTGGCCATGGGGCCTGACAACATCTGGGTGACATCAATAACGCGATAACCAGCCAACGGTCCTGACATAAGTCGTCTCCTCGGTACGGTATAGTTTCTAGTTCTGGTTTTGCCTGAAGCTATCCAGCACTGTCAAGCGACGGGCACCGGGCACAAAATGCTTCGGACTACTCTGCGGGCGCGGCAAAGATGACGACCCAGACCAGCAGAACGGAGGCCAGGGCCGTAGCAATCCTGCCGACCCGGCGTGACCGGCCCTCAGGTCTGTGGCCGGCAATCTGAAACGCGCTCAGAGCCTGCGACAGGTAATAGGCGGCAAAGGCCCGCGAAGCCAGGGCGATGATCTCGAACACATTGGTCATCCAGACCAATGCAATACCCAAACCGATCACCGCCACATAGGCGTATCGCGCTGATATCCGACCGCCGCTTTCCTCTTCAACCAGTCCACCAGCGCCAGCCGTATCGGCCACTGCCGCACTGAATTGGCTCATGGCGGCGGCCAAAACGAGCATGGCCGGCAGGACCGTCGCGATGTGACCCGAGAGACCGATCATCGCCGTTTCGTCCACGCTCAGACCCTTCAGACCCAGAAGGAGCGGCATGCACAAGACAATAAATGCGACGTAGATCAGACCCGAGACGATCTGGGCGAAACGCATACTCTTGATACGCAGTTCCGCGGAAAATTCCCTGCCAAGATAGCGTGACGTTTCAAAGCCCTGCACAACCAATAACATGCCGGCAAGTTGACAAAGCTGTTCCCAGGCTGACACCGATGGTGCCGGAAAATCACGGATCGAAAAATCGACAGAAACATCGTAATTCGCCAGTCCGAACAGCAGGGCCACGATGATCGCCAGCTTGATGCTGACCGAATACTCCTCTGCACGGACCAGGCCCTCCAGCCCCCGGCGCCAACCGGTATAGCCGATGAATATCAAAATCAGCGTGGTCAATACCTGGGCGCCGATTGCCGTGTCTAACCCGACTCCTCTGAATATAAAGGAGGCCAACAATCTGATGTAGAACGCAACGGATACGATATAGGCCAGCGAAAGGGTAAAATTCGCGAGACGCTCGGTCATCATCAGCAAGGCCGGCGCTTCGCCGCTTTGCAGCAAGGGCTCGCCATGACGAATATTGAATCGCGAAATTTCACCCAGGCCATAGGCAATAACAACGATGGCCAACATCGCCAGAGGGGCAGCCCAGCCGACGACCAGGGCGAGCAACGGCGCGACCACCAAAAAGCCACTGCCAATGATCGAGGCCAACGGCGTAACGCTCGCTCTCCAGACTGCGCTCTCCTTGATTGCCGGCAGCAGCAAGAGAGCCACGACAGAGATCGCAATGAGTGGGAGAGCAAGATTGATGGCGTCCATGGTGACGAACGAATTGTCTTTGGACACTATAAGGCGTGGATGGTCCAAGACAAGTGACGATTCTACCGTCCTGGGGGAATCTATTGGGTCTTATGCCTGAGAAGCCGCCGGAGGAGCACGACGAGACAGCGCGGGTCGCTACTCCGGGGTCGGTGTATAGCCCGGCACCTCGGGCGAATACGAAAAATCATCCGACGTAAAGGCCTGAAAGGCAAACACCACAATGGTAATCAACCCCCAGAGCAAGCCAACGACCACGCCGGCATCGACAATGCCGCGCCACGGCTGAGCCAGATAGGGGATGACCAGGACAAAGCCGACGATCATGGCGGTGAGAACGAAGACGAAGATTTGTCGGGGTCGGTGAATGGAGAAATAGCCCATGCAAAAGACAGGCGCCAACAATGCACACAGCGGACTCGGATAGGCGGCCAGATATTTTGCACGGGCTGCGACTCGCGGTGCAAAGCCGCACTGAAAGCCGTAATAGCCTTCCGAATAGGCCATCCAGCCGACGTTCAGGCCGAGCGCCAGCCAGTGGTACCAAGAGAACTCGTAGTGAAAGGCATCCAACGTAATGACGGAGAGTCGGACGATGGAATAGACCAGTAAGAGGATAACACCACCAATTCCCCACACCGCCCCGAGCCGCCCTAACATGAAAGTCCTAGCATAGAATCGGTTTTTGCCCTCTCGTGGAAAACAATCGGAGCATGATGGCTTGCCGTCTGGAGCAGGTCAAGAGGAGGGAAAGGAGAGGGCGGTTTACGATACGTTGTCGCCCGGCCAGTCCGCGCTCGTCGGGAAGGACAGGGGCCGGCTCCAAGTGGGCGGGGCGGGGGGCGGTGCTCTGCCTGGGAGGGCGGCCATCCTGGCCGCCATGCGGGCTGGAATCCCGCACTCCTATAGGACGTGTGATGCACATTCCCAGGAACCAGCGCTCGTCAGACGTGTGGGACTGTCAGGCCGGGGATAACCCACCCCGCCGCTAGCGCGGCACCCCTCCGAGGAGGGGATTACATGTTAAGGTTGACAGTCTGGGGCAAGGCCAAGGAGCAGAGACAGGTTTTGCCCATTAAATCTGCACGGATGCGGGCGGGGCCTCTGGCCTGCGGGATCACAACCAGAACAGGATACGGGCGGTCAACCTTCGTATATAAGTCCCTCCCAAGAGGGGATGGTGATTTTGGAGACAGTAGGAGCGATGTTCCTGTGGTGTTATTCTTCCTTTATGAGCGGATTGGGTATTCGATACGGAGTTTCTACCGCGACCGGGCCGCCGGCCTTGAAGTCCCGGGTGTTTCGCGTGACCAATGTCAGACCTTCCTGAATGGCGATGGCCGCCTGAATCGCATCTGGAAGTTTCCAGCGCTGGGTGCGCCTCAACCGTGCGGCGGCATCGGTAACTTCGACGGTGACGGGCAGCGTCGCAAACGTGTCCAATAGCTCACGGGCCAAGGACTCCGATGCCGCAGGGAATCCAGCCAGCGTCTCTGCGCGGGTAATGACGGAAATCACGCAATCACGCCCGTGGGCGGCAAGAAACTCCGTCGCCGCCTCAACGCCGTTAAAGTGGTCGATGACGATGACCGAGTCGAGCAGATATCTGGCCATCCCTCAAGGCCATTCCTTGCGAATACGCTCCTGGTACTCGAGTCCGTCCCCAGCCTGCCAGATGCCCGCCGTCTGCTTGAGCACCTCCTGAAACGATGCAGCCGAGCCGTGTTGTTCCCGTATCTGAAATTCGCTGACCGCCTGGCGAATCAGCGAGGCCATGGACACACGGCGCAACGCGGCCTGCCGGTCCAGCCACGCTTTCTGTTCGTCATCCAAACTGATCACTGTTCTGACAAGCCCTTTGCTCATGGATTCATCCGATATCAGGATATTGAGAAGGCGATATCATTATTCGGAAGATGGCTGCAAGCGCTGGTTGTTCTTCACCGCCTTCTCTCTTTCGGCCCTGATTCGGTCCAGAAGAACCGAGGCCGGTTCGTCGTGCGGGTCCTGCGGGACAAGCTCACCCGCAAAGGCTCTTTTGAGAATCGACTGTCGGAGAGCGTCGCAACGAGCAAGGCTCGAATCAATTCCTGTTGCCCCGGTCGTGGCAAGCGGAGGGACTGGCTACAGCACAAACCACAGCGCTTCGGGGAGAAATCGATCCGCAATATTAAGGTAGGTTTGTTTGTTCGTAACCCAGTCGAGGAAGGGCTGGGCACTCGGGGTCGAAAAGAACATGAGCAGCGCGGCAGCCGTCATCAGCAGGGAGGTCCGCGCGTTGTGAAAATCGGCGATTTTGAGCGCTGTCCCAAATGAGCTTTTGAGGCGCGAGTTCAAGAGGTCTACGCTGAAAAGCTCGTCGAGCAGCAGATGGACAATATAGCCAAAAAAAAGAAAAAAACCGATGGACCAGGCGAACAGCGCACTCAGGGCAAACAGATAATAGCTCAGGCTGGTGACCATGAACCAGAAAAAGAGGGCAGCTACCAGCGAATGAAAAATACCGCGATGGACCGTCAGCGCAGAGAAGACGCCCAGGGCGAGATAGCGGACTGCGCCATACGCCACCCCCCAGACGATCCAGAGCTCGACGATCGAGTAGCTGGAGACTCGATTGAACGCGGCCAGAAAGGCAAACACAATGGCCAGGGCGGTAAAGATCAGCTTGGTCGGACTGGAGTGGTCGAGATCAATGTCAGGCAGGAGCCCGCCGACCGTCCCGACCACGGACAGGGTGACGACTTCTTGCGGGCTGCTCATCCCCGCGCCCAAGCAGACCGTCGCCAGGAGTCCGCTCCCCACCGCGGCGACGCCAAGGTGCGTTTTGAAATTGGCCATTGATCTCAAGGGGGAATACTCCCCCCAACCCCCTAGCGTCGCGTCAAACCCGTCAGAATCCCCATCGCTGCCATACCGGACGAAGAGAGATTTTGCGTAATAAAGTCCCGAAAGTTTTCTGCCCGGGGCAACACCCAACTCAGGACCGACTGATAACTCGTCTCGATATTCTGCCAGTTGAGATACAGCACGCCGAGATACTGCAACCCAAACAACGCCAGCATGACTAGGCCGGCCAGAAAAGCGGTCGTGCGCAGGAAGATCAGTAGCACATAACCGATGCTGAATCCGACGACAAAACTGAAGCCCAGCTTCGTGAGCAAGGGAGACCAGTCCTCCAGCCGCCTCTCCCAGTCCGGAGGGAGAGGCTCTTCAGTCGTTTCCTCCATCATATCGAAGTCCGGATCAAAGGCTGGAACCGGGTCAGACTGAAAAGTCGGTGGGTCCGGCAGCGTATCGGTTCCAGAGGCAGAGAGATTCCCCACGGTCCGCGTTTCCTGAACGCCTGAAGGCGACTGAGGATGCAGCATCATGCCGGCCACGCCCATTAGCAGAGCGAGGCTGACCAGAGCGATCTTCCAACGCGGTAGCCGGCGCGGGACTACGGTCTCGGTCTGCACTTCTTCGAGGGAAGCGGTCTCTTCACGATCTTCGGCGGCCTGACTCATAGGTAGAGATCATTATACCGGTTTTCGAATCGTTTCTCATCTTTTCAAAGGAGCCGATTAGGAGGTGGGACTCGAAGAGCCGCGGCGAGCGTTCAATCGGTCAATAGCTCCCTCCAGGAATGCGGCATACTCGGCCGCGGCCGGGTAGCCGGGGGCACGCTCCAGCCCGCGTTCCTGCTTGGATATTTCAAAATTCCATACGCGCAACAGCCATAATAATTCGTACCAGGCAAAGGTCTCCGACTCAACGATCTCAGGCCCGCGAGGACCGTAACCCGTGACAAATGCCCGGAAGAGTACGGGGTTGTGGCCGAGTTGGCCTCGGTCGTCTTTTGCCGTCCAGTATTTCATCTTCACAAAATCGAGCGGCGCCACATCCACGACCGCATTATCCCAATCAATAACGGCCGCGAGTCGCCCTTCCCGAACGAGAATATTACCCGGTGAGAAATCATTGTGGATAAGACAGGGGGAGAACGGCAACGTGGTCGGCATGGGAATATGCTCCACCGCGTGCGAGAGCGTCGGGCCGAGTCGGCTGCGCGCTTCACCAATTTCCTTGTCTAGCGCAGCCCGAAAGCGGTCCACCCCGACCTGCGGGGTGTGGCCTATGGCAAAGAAATCGGCGTAGAAGGCATCGAACCGCACCCGATGCAGGCTTGCCAGCGCGTGGCCCGCAGCCCGGTATAATTGCGCGTCCGGGTCATCCCACAGTGGCTCACCTTCGATCCACTCATACACGAAATACGGCTGCGGCAGGATCTGCCGGCTCCAGTCAAAGGCCAGTCCGGTGGGCTCAATACCGGAACTCTTGCGGCCGGCCCCACGCTGAGCCTCCCGCAGTTGGCTCAGCGCCCGCGCCTTTTCCGTATCGCCCGCCCCGGCATGAGTGAGGTCGAGCAGCCAACTGATGAAGACCTCTTTCATCAGGTCCGGCTCGTAGCGATAGACCTGCTCCTGGCTCCGAATACGCAGGCCATACATCCGTCCGTTGGCTTCAACCTTGAGGATGGTATTGATATTGCCCGACAGCGTCCGGCAAACACGCGGGGACGGGTCCCCGGTCAGCGGGGTAAAGATCTGCTGGAGCTGCCGGGCGGTAATCATGCAAGGGAGACGCTTAATCCTACGCGGTCATTTTTTGTAGAATCATTTGTATTCACGCCCCTCGAATCTGCCATGAGTCATGTAATGATAGGCAGGGTCCACGCCAGCCTCTGCGACATCTGGGTGGAGGGTGAGATATCGTGCGCCGTCGAAGTCTCCAGGGAGTCTGTAGGCCGGGATCTCGTCCGGGGCCAGCAGCATACGTTGCTGGCATTGGGCAACGTATTCGCTCGGCAATGGGCGTCCTGCATACGATGAACTGACCGACTGTCGAGTACACACATTCACTGGATCATAGAGAGCGATTTTTCCGGCAATCACGTGCGACGCCATTGGCGTGTAATAGGCACAGTTTTCAAAAAAATAGTGGCTTACTTGAGACCAACGGGTCATGGTCTGATCAAGTATCTTCTCTCCACCGTGTAGCAAATAGGCGGACCAGATGAGAGCCTGTCCCCTCTTTGCTAGAAAGACCTCTTTTTCGCAACGATGTGCAGCCACAAGCTCCTCCCAGAGCTTCAGAGAAATCGCTTGCGATGCCGGCTTGCTCAGATCCCTCCTCAGAGCAGTGGTATGTTCGTTGGAATAGTCGGCCCACTTATGGCTTCCGGGGTAGTAGCAGAGCGGACCGTTTTTCATAGTGACATCTTCGAGGGCTACCCATACTCCGCACATGAAGCGCTCAGGCCAGGAATGGAAATGCACAGCGTCGGTATGAAAGTGTTGCTGTGACCCTCGCTCGAAATTTAAGGTCTGAAACGGGAATGCACGACGACCGTACAGTTTGGACAACAGCGCAAGAAGAGTTTCGTTTGTGGCAATCGCAGCAACATCATCATTAATGTGAAAAGCATCATGAAACCGGGGCGGCTGGAGACGTCCGTCGAATTTTTCTCCGCCTTGTCTTGCAGCTTCAAAGAGAGGAGCGAGAGAGTCACGGATTCGTTGCGCCTGTACAGAGATGTCAGGATCAGGATAATCAAGAACTGCATAGCCCTTTCGGTATAGACTGGCCGCCGTTTGCCTTTCCCAATCACAGAAATAGCTCGAGGCAAGGATCTCTTCAAAAAAAGGTGAGTCCACAATTGGGACGCCCGGCAATAACTCCATATGGCGAATGACACTAGGATCCATGCTATCGTTCCTTAGCCTTCTGCATACACGACACGAAATGGGTGAGCACAGTAAAACCGCATGCTGAGGGCCGGACCGTTTCCAGACGCCTAACTCCTTGGAGTTGTGCTTCAGTAATCGTGCGGACGCGGGTTTACTCCACAACCGCGCTGAGAACGAGATCGGACAGACGTTGGAAGCGCTCCATGCTGTACGACTCTTCCAGGGCTCCGGCGGTCAGGCACACACAGGTGATATCACGCTCCGGATCGATCCAGAACAGGGTTGAGCCCGCCCCGACCGCCCCAAACGTGTTGGGCGACGCCAGCGTACCGAAATAGGTGGGAAAAATGCCCGTCCCGCGCACGAAAAAGCCCAAGCCGAGCGACGCTGGGAACTCATCCCAGTTCCGGACTTCCCTGGTGTAATTCCACAGATTATTCGGCCTGAGACCGGTGTGGTTTGTTGCGGCCAGGCGAATGACAGTCGGCGATAAGATGCGGGCTCCTTCCAACTCTCCGCCTCGCCGCAGCATTTCCGCAAAGCGGAAGATATCGGCGGCAGTTCCCACCCCGCCACCGCCCGGAATTTCCGTGTCCTCCTGAAGCATGAGGTTGAAGCCTTCAAGAACTTCCGGCGGAAAGAGCCCCTCCCGCCGGTCGCGCACCACAACCGGAACCCTGCGCTCGGCCAGGTCAGACCGCAGACCCAGGGCCGTATCGGGCATCCGCAGTGGAGTAAAGATATCCTCCGCAAAAATCTGTTGCAGCGCCCGCTCTCCTCCATCCAGGCGACGAACCACTTCGCCCAGAACCGCATGGGCGGTAATCGGGCTATAGCTGACAATCTCTCCGGGCAGGGCATCCAGCCCCTGCTGACAGATCGCGGCGACCACTGCTTCGAGATTCCCCATCATCTCCTGGGCTACGGGCGGAAACCCGGCCGACATGCCGGCGGTATGGGTCAGGAGTTGAGCGATAGTCACCCGCTGTTTTCCCTTGCTCGCAAATTCGGGAATAATCTCGGCCACACGCGTTGTCAGGGCGAGTTGTCCCCGGTCAACGCGGGCAAGAATCGTGGTGGCGGTCAGCGCCTTTGTCACGGAAAAGAGATAGAAAACATCGTCCTCTTGCATGGCGCGCCGGCTGGCCCGTTCGGCAAAACCGAGCGCCTGGTGCAACACGACTTGTCCCCCCCGCGCCACAATAACGACCGCTCCGTCATACTGTTCCCGTTCAATATCGTTCTGCATACACGCCACGAAATGGTCGAGTCGTGCCGCGTCAAACCCGCACGCTGAGGGCTGGACCGTTTCCATACGCCTGCCTCCTTGGAGTTATTGCCGGGAAGCATAGCGCTGCGGGTGGGGAGGAGTAAAGGGAGAATGGAAAGGGAGGTTCAGCTGACCACGTCGCCGAGAACAGTGACCGGCACGTCTGGAATCTGACGAAAGTCCGGATCATTGGTGAGAAGCAGAGTGCTGCCAACAGCAAGAGCAGAGGCGGCATGTAGTGCATCTGGAGTCTTTAAGTTGAGCGAGGCTCGAAGACGTGCAGCCTGTTCCCAGATGGCTGTCGTAGCGGGAATGAGTTGCACTTCACGCGATACAAAGAGGGAGCGAAAGATATTTTCGAGTAATGCGTCTTCCTTTTGGAAAGGCTTCACAAGAGTTTCGAGCAGTGTTAATTCACTGCTGACGATTTGGAACTGTCCTGCTTGGGCTTGCTGCCACAATGGTTCGAGTACAGTGCGGTACGGTTCAATCCGCTCGACGCTATAGATAAATCCATTGGCATCAAGATAAATGGGACCAATAGCGGGAAGAGTCAACGATCCCATGCGTCGCGCTCTTTTTTGATGGAGGCATCGACCTCTTCTGCCGTGTGAAAGAGACGTTGCCCTGGTGCTCCGGCTAAAATATCGACAGCCGATTGACGAGCGGTTGATGCTCGCTGGGGGAGAACGATAACGTCTACAGCCTCTCCTGCTTGGAGGGTTTCATCAACAACTTCAATTTTTCCTCCTGGGAGCACCGTGGTCTTGATACGTAAGGCAGACTGCATACCATGTCCTCCTCTATACTATAGCTTTCACAAAAACGCACAAAATGAGAAAAGTCCAGACCTCGACACGAATAGAGATTGCTATGCAGTCTCTTCCTTCAAAATACAGTGAGGGGATCAATGCCTGACAAAAAAACGGTCCCATACGGTTCGTGGAAATCACCTATCACATCGGACCTGATCGTGGCCGGAACGGTAGGCTTAGGCCAGGTTCGGCTGGATGGAGAGACGGTGTACTGGATAGAACAACGACCGACCGAGGGCGGGCGGAATGTCATCGTGCGACGCACGCCTGACGGAACGATAACGGACCTGACACCCGCGCCCTTTAATGCCCGGACGCGCGTGCATGAATATGGGGGCGGGGCATATGCCGTCCGGGACGGCGCACTCTATTTTTCAAATTTTACGGAGCAGCGGCTGTATTGTCAGACCGGAGCGGCCGAGCCCACGCCCCTAACCACAGCAGACGGGCTGCGCTATGCCGATACCGTTGTTGACACCCAGCGTAGCCGTTTGATCTGTGTGCGCGAAGATCACCGACAGGCGGGACAGGAAGCGGTGAATACCCTGGTCAGTATTGATCTCGCCAGCGGGGAAGAGACGGTCATCGTCTCCGGGAGTGATTTTTATTCCAACCCCCGGCTCAACCCGGACGGCACCCAGCTCGCCTGGTTGTCGTGGAACCATCCGCAAATGCCATGGGACGGCACCGAGCTGTGGGGAGGGACGGTCCGCTCGGACGGTTCCCTGGCGGAAGTCAGGCGGGTAGCCGGCGGCGACGCGGAGTCCATTTTTCAGCCCGAGTGGTCTCCGCTCGGTATCTTATACTTTGTGTCGGATCGCTCCGGCTGGTGGAATCTGTATCGAGTCCGTAACGGCAGCATCGAGGCACTATGGGAAAAGACCGCGGATTTTGGCCGACCGCAGTGGATGTTTGGTATGGCGACCTATGCCTTCGCTTCTGCCAACCGGATTATCTGCACCTACGCGGAAAACGGGACTTGGCATATGGCCGGCCTTGATCCGGGGACGCGGCAGTGCGACGCCATTGCGCTGCCGTATACCGAAGTGAGTGGAGTACACGCTTCAGCCGGTAGGGCGGTGTTTCTGGCGGGCTCGCCAATCGCCCCGCCCGCGGTCGTCCAACTCGACCTGGAAACACACGCCTGTACCGTCCTGCGTCAATCCAGCCAACTCGACCTGGACCCTGGTTATCTTTCAGCGCCCCAGGCCGTTGCCTTTCCAACCGAACACGACCGGACCGCGTACGGTCTGTTCTATCCGCCCACAAACGCTGGCCATGTTGCTCCACAAGAGGAACGCCCGCCGCTGGTCGTCAAAAGCCACGGCGGACCGACTTCGGCCGCGCAGACGGCGCTTGATCTTAGTATTCAATACTGGACGAGTCGCGGCTTTGCCGTTCTGGACGTGAACTATGGGGGCAGCACCGGTTATGGGCGGGCCTATCGGCAACGCCTGAACGGCCACTGGGGGATTGTCGATGTGGACGACTGCGTCAACGGTGCGAACTATCTGGTCGCCCGTGGCGAGGTCGATGCCGAGCGGCTGACCATTACCGGCGGCAGCGCCGGGGGCTATACGACCCTGTGTGCATTGACCTTTCGCAATACGTTTCGGGCCGGGGCGAGCCATTACGGGATCAGCGACCTCGAAGCGTTGGCGCGCGACACCCATAAGTTCGAGTCCCGCTACCCGGACAATCTGGTCGGACCCTACCCGGAGCGACAGGACGTCTATCAGGCGCGCTCGCCGGTTCATTTTACCCAGCAGCTCTCGTGTCCGTTGATCGTCTTCCAGGGCGCGGAAGACAAGATCGTCCCGCCGAATCAGGCCGAGCTGATGGTGGCGGCCCTCAGGGCGAAAGGGCTGCCGGTCGCCTATGTCCTGTTTGCGGGCGAACAGCACGGCTTTCGTAAGGCCGAGAATATCAAGCGCGCCTTGGACGGCGAGTTGTATTTTTACTCACGAATTTTTGGGTTCCCCTTGGCGGAAGCCCTTGAGCCCCTGACCATCGAGAATCTACCGGACTAAGCTCTTCCAAATACGTCCACATTGGTTTATTGGCAAAGGAAACCCACTGCACAGTAAGGAGGAAGACCGATGCTACGTGTCAGCAAGGTGCCGTTCGAGAAGGTTGACCCCGAGCTGCAAAAAACCATGCAGCAGAGCGACGAGGCGCTCGGCGGGTCGGAATGGATACAGGTCTTCGCCCATACCCCGGACCTCTACAAACACTTCGTCGAGTTTTACTACTCCCACATCATGGTCGATGCCGACGGGCTCAGCGTCAAGCTGACCGAACTGATTCGTCACAAAGTGGCCCAGATCAACGAATGCCAGCTTTGAATGACGGCCGTGTATGCCTCGGCGAGGCAACAAGGTCTGACGGAAGAAATGATCCACGCCCTGCCCCATTTTCAGGACAGCGACTTGTTCACGCCGCGCGAGAAAGCCGCCCTGCGCTTTGCGGACACCCTGGCCCGCGACCATAAACAGGTTTCCCAGGATTTGTTTGACGAGTTGCGGACCCATTACAGCGAGCCCGAGATCATGGCCCTGGGCTGGCGTATGGCGATTTTTATTGGCTACGGACGGCTGGTCTACGCCGTCGGGCTCGACGGGGTGGGCAAGCCGTGTCCGCTCTCGTTCGCACATCAGGACATGCAGGCGGAAGCGGAACAGCCGGGCTGTTAAGGGACCGCGGGTTATCGAAGAAGACGGCCCGCGCGGAAAAAGATAAGGTCTTTGGGGTGCCGCTGTTCTTTGTCCGTGGCGAGCCCTTCTAGGGCAATGATCGCACTGACTGGGTGTGGGAGCGCCTGGACGATTTGGAATTGCGGAGACGCTAACAATAAAAAATTGGGGAGACGGGGAAGTTACGGATATTCAAGCTAAGACGATATGGCAACACGCGGCCGGCGACACTAACCGCAAGTACGTGGACCTGTGTCTGAAGTGGGGTGTCATTCTGAATGGTCCCGGAGACTATGGTCCTTGGCCTGACTGCGAGGAATCACTCAGAAAAGATGAATGGTCAAAAAGAAAGATTACGGACCTGCGCCGCTTCTGCCAAGGCATGAACGATCGTGATTTTGTCGTTCTACGGCTTGGAACAAATTCCATCTATGGGGTAGGTCAGATCGTCGGTGACTACGAACATTGTGAGGAGTTTAACGACATAGACGGGTGGGCTATCGCTCATGTGCGTCGTACGCGTTGGCTCTGGAAGTATAAGGAGAACCCCAAGAAATTCGATACAAATACGCTAAAGCGAGGTGACACGACGCAACTTCTGGATGCTCCTGCTGTGAAATCGTGGTTGGAGTCGTTGGAAATACCTGACGCTGAGCGTGAGCGAACCCCGGTTGATCTCCCGAACATCGGCGACGATGCGAACGTCAGTGTCGGTGACATATCCGAATATCTATTCGACAAGGGTGTCGCCAGCAATTCAATCTCAAGTTTGCTGGACCAAATTGGCGAACTTATTCGTATCGCGAATTGGTATAATCGCTCGAAAGAAACTCCCTCTGAGCATGAGACGGTAAACTATCTCGTCGTACCACTTCTTCGTGCACTCGGTTGGACTCCGCAGAGAATGGCTATCGAATGGCAGAAGATTGATGTTGCGTTGTTCTCTAGTCTTCCTCGCACGGAAGAGTCTTTGTCCGTTGTCGTTGAAGCGAAGAAGAAGGATGCCTCGTGTTTGTCAGCATTCGAGCAAGCTAGAGACTATTCATCGGCATTGGCAGGAAAAATCTGTAGACGCATAATCGTTACGGACGGTCTACGATATGGCGTATTTGTCAGAGATAGCGTAGACCAGCCATTTTCTCTCTACGCATATATGAATCTGACCAGGCTCCGTAACGATTATCCAATATACGAATGTAAGGGTGTTAGAGATGCGCTCTTAATGATGACTCCTGAATGGTCAAGCGTGGAGGGAAGCTAGGCAAGTCCCTTGGGCCACTGTCAGAAACGGAGCGGCGTATAGGCTTAGGCTATGGCTTTTATTTTAATCTGAACTCCACCACCGCGCCGCCGCTGCCGTAGAGCGGGCCATAGGCGTGCACCTGCGCGCCGGTGAACTTCCCACCTAGGGCGCCCAATACCCAGGCGCCGTGCTTAAAGCCCATGTCGGCCTGCCCTTTTGTGGCAAACTCGGGCAGGGCGGCAGACAGCCCTCTCCTATCACCGGCTTGCAGCAGAGCCAGTATCTTTTTATTCCAGCGGTCATATTTCGGGGCGACGAGCTTGTCTTTGGCAATATCGATCTCGTGCCGAAAGAATGCGCCGGAAAAATTTCCCACGCCCACCACCGCCACCCGCTTTTTCTGTTTGCCGGCCAAGCGTGCCGCCAAACGTCCGAGTTTTTCGGTCAGCGCAAAATCGTGGTAAAGATTGTTCGAGGCCAGCACCATCGGAATTTTGCCGCCCGGATTCAGGAAATTCGCGGCGACAATTGTTCCCGTATCAATCGGAAACCCATCATAATTGACCGCCTTGGACTTGACTCCGATTGTGCCGGTCGCACTGACACAGGCTTTGGCCAGCTGGGTGTCAATTTTCAGTACGTAGGGCAGCTCGCCATACTCGTGCCAGTTTTCGTCAACGTGCAGACCGCTCACCCGCGAACGGGTCTGCCACAGTTGGTCCAGGACGGCGATCCACTGGGTTGAATATAAGAGGATCACATCCGGTTTGGATTGGACGAGCGCCGTGCCGGCCCGTTCCAGGCCGGTCGCAATTTTGCCCCAAGGCGGATTATCGCGTTTAACGTAGGGCAGGGGCGAACCGGGGACGAGAAAGGCAGAGACCACAGCCATAGCGCTTGCTCCCGTTTCGCTTACCTATGCCGCCTGTCTGATGGCCCGGCGTGAGGCGCGTGTTTTCGAGGCCGGTTTGGAGAGCTTGGCTTGTTCGAGGTTCCACTCCATCACGGCGTTCCCCGTGCCGATCACGGTGCCGTAGCCGTGCAGTTCGGCTGGAATCTCAGGATAGCCCATGGCGGCAAACATCCAGGTAAAGGCCCCGGATTTCACCTCGGCAAACGCCTCGTCGATAAATTGTGGGAGCAGACGAAAGACCTCTTTGGTGTTGCCCTGACGCAGGAGATCAATCATCCGCATATCCCACTGATAGCCGGACAGGCTTTGCGGATGTTCTTGAGACATGTCTTCCGGCAGAGCCGGCTCCTCATGAAAATGCCAGTGGCACAGCGTGTTGGAGGCCAGGAGTACGGCGCGGCGGCCCAGTTTTTCAATGGCCGTACGGGTGGCCCTGCCCAGGCGGTCCATTTCTTCGAGGCCCTCTTCGGTCGAGAGATAATAGGGCGAGTTATTGGCCGACAGTCCGACAACCGGAATGTCCCACTGGGGGCGGATCATATGCAGGGTGGTAATCGTGCCGTAGTCAACACGAAAATGCGGGTTGCGCATCAGCTTGGTATACAACCCCTGCTTGGCCCCTTCGGCACAGCAGGCTTCGGCCAGGGCAACATCGACGTTCAGCTCGAAGCTATAGCGAAAGATATTCGGAAAGATGGGATCGACCGATTTACCGCTGAGCTGCGGCACCCCAAGAAAATGGTGCCCCTGCTGCGTAATCCAGTGCGGGGAATGGACCAGCAACACGTCCGGCTTGAGCGCGTCGAGGCTCTTGCGGGCGCGCTCATACGCCCAGCGGAGCTGTTCCCAGCCACACTGCGACCGGGGCTCGTTCTGGGGCGGGTTTTCTCCATACACCAGATGGGGCGGGTGTGGAGCCAGAAAGCCGGCGACGATAGCACCTTTCTTTTGCGTCCGTGGCATGATGGTCTCCCTTCACAGCTTGAGACAGACGTTGCGCAATTCCGTATAGAATTCCAGCGAATGCACCCCGCCCTCGCGGCCAATACCGGATTGCTTGGCTCCACCGAAAGGGGTGCGCAGGTCGCGCAAGAACCAGCAGTTAATCCAGGTGATGCCCACGGTGATCTGCGCGGCTACCCGATGGGCGCGGGCCGCGTTCTGCGTCCAGATTGAGGTGGCAAGCCCGTAGGGCGTGTCGTTGGCCAGGCACACGGCTTCGGCTTCCGAGTCAAAGGGCCGGACATGGCAGCACGGCCCGAAAATTTCTTCCCGTACAACCGAGGAGTCTTCCGACAGCCCCGTCCAGATGGTGGGCTCGACCCAGGCTCCCTGGGTATACGGGGCTGTCATGTCGGGGATGCCGCCACCGGTAATCAGCGTCGCTCCGTCGGCGCGGGCGCGCTCGTAATACGAGAGGACTTTCCGGCGATGTTCGAGGCTGATCAACGGCCCCAAGGTCGTAGCCGGATCGTGTGGGTCACCGAGCACGAAGGACTCGGCCTTGGCTTTCAGAGCGGCCAGAAACTCATCAAAAATCGGCCGTTCGACATATACCCGCTCGGTTCCCAGGCAGACCTGGCCTGTGTTGGCAAAGCACGCCCGGCCGATGCCCTCAATGGTCGCCTCAAGGTTGCAGTCGGCAAAAATAACGGCCGGGTTTTTCCCTCCCAGCTCAAACGAGACATCCCGCACGCCCACGGCCGCGCGCTGCATAATGGCCTCGCCCGTGACGGTCTCTCCCGTAAACGTAATGGCGTCAACACCCGGATGGCTGACCAGGAATTCTCCGGCCGAGTCCGGCCCAAACCCGTGCACGACATTATAGACACCGTGAGGCACGCCGGCCTCGTTCATCACCTCGCCTAGCAGGGTAGCCGTACTCGGCGTTTCTTCCGAGGGTTTGACAACCACGCTATTCCCGCAGGCCAAGGCCGGTCCGACCTTCCAGGTCATGAGCAGCAGGGGCAGATTCCACGGACACACCACCGCAACCACGCCTTTTGGTACGCGCAGGCTGTAGTTCAGCGCCCCGGTACCGTCCGGGGTGGGCATGTCGAAGTGTTCACCGGACACGTTCTTGACCACATCGGCAAAAATGCGGAAGTTGGCCGCACCGCGCGGAATGTCAATATGAGAGGCCAGGCTCACCGGCTTGCCGGTATCGGCTACCTCGGCCTCAAGGAACTGCTCAAAACGCTGCTCAATACCGGCGGCAACCGCGTATAGTATCTCGGTACGTTCGGCCAGTGTCAGCCGGCTCCAGGGTCCGTTGAGGGCAGTTCTGGCCGCCTGGACCGCGGCATCAACATCGGCCCGGCCGGCTTCGCACACGCGGCTGATGAGCGCATTATCAATAGGCCGACGGTTCTCAAAGGTACAGCCGTTCGTCCCTTCGGTATAGACACCGTTGACAAAGTGGCGGGTGGTCTGGGTACTCATCTGCGGGCTCGCTGGCTCAGAAGATCGGTCGGCGACTCTAGAGCAGTTTCCACCGTAGTGTAGCGGTCGGGAAGCAAGAGTGTTAGGGTGGAAGTCGCCAGGAGGCCATATGCAAGCGTATTCATTGGACCTGCGGGAGCGGGTAGTGGCGGATCGGGAG